>ONZU01000011.1_pt1 | contig 214444 bp, 161 predicted proteins | sample 1671161 | NCBI WGS metagenome assembly ONZU01 (sample SAMN06348128, study PRJEB24527) | human gut metagenome | biome: human gut; feature: ankylosing spondylitis patient; material: feces | host: Homo sapiens | place: China | collected 2015-10
CATAGCAGCCATTTGTATTAGACTGCAAAGTTGCAAAATCAAGTCCGTTTCATTTCAAAAAACCGTGTAATTGACTATATTTCAATAGTTTCAAAGAACTATTTATCCACTTTTACGGGACAGTAGTGATTTAAAATAGTAACTGTCGTATTCCTCCTCAGAGATAACTTTCTTTTCAAACAAGGTTTTATTCCTGAGATATTCCTTTTCCGCTTGTGCCAATCCTGTTTCCAGTTCCTGTTTCTTACGGATAAAATAGGCATATTCCTGTTGTCTTACTGGAGAACTGAAGGAATTCGGACAATCACCCTCAGCCAGATAAGCAAGGTCGGCAAGCTGCGCACTGCAATCATTCAGTCGGCTGGTCTGATAATTGATTTTATAATCAGAGCTATTGGTTCTGAATCTTAGTATCACGTCACCCTTGTTAACCTGCTCTCCTTCCTTTACAAAAACCGAATCTACAATTTCTGTAATGGAAGAAGTTATTTCCGCTTTTTCCGCTACCGGTCTCACTACTCCACTCCCCTGTACGGAGATATCTACATAGATAAATGGAAGTGCCACTAATGTGACTGTTACTGCAAATAAAACAATCCAGTAGATTATCTGTGATTTTGTTGTGTGCTGATAGATGTATGTCTCAATACTGTTCTCTATCCATTCGTTCGGTAATAACATATCTGATTAAAATTTAAACGGTTACTTTGTTTTCTAATCTATAGCACAAAAGTAACCGTTCTGAAAAAGAGAATATGTTATGCTTATGTTATCGTTAGGTTAAAAACAGAAAGGCTGTCTTCAAAAATGAGACAGCCTTTCTGTTTTGTTGAATAATTACAATTTCTTAAAACTGAAAAACTTTATATCAACTAAAAAATCCCATACGAATCAAGAAACTTTATGTGAACTATAAGCTATATATAAACCGGAAATGTTTGATATCAGCTGAAAGATCCCATACACACCTGAAATCTTTATACTATCGGGAGATTTCAGATAAAACGGAAGTATACTGATAAAAGAAAACCTTACCAGCAATAAAAAATGCCTTCCTGAGTCTCTTTTCCAACTCAAGAAGGCATCACATATCATTCAATAAAAATTTTAATCAAGTACCATCACCCAATTATGAACATCAGGTTCATCTCCATACTGGATTGCACGCAATTTGTTATACAGTTTTTCACTGATCGGTCCGGGCTTTCCATCTTTAGAAATGACATATGACTTATTGTTTTCCAAATCATCAATACGCTGAATCGGACTGATTACTGCTGCAGTACCACAAGCACCAGCCTCTTCGAAAGTAGACAGTTCTTCTTCCGGAATCGGACGGCGCTCTACTTTCAATCCCATATCTTCCGCTAGCTGCATCAAACTACGGTTTGTGATAGACGGAAGAATAGACGTTGACAGAGGAGTGATATAGGTATTATCCTTGATACCAAAGAAATTGGCTGCACCACATTCATCAATGTATTTCTTTTCTTTTGCATCCAAATAGAATTCGCTGGCATATCCTGCATCATGAGCCATCTTATTTGCCCGCAAGCTGGCTGCATAGTTTCCACCTACTTTATAAGTACCTGTACCCAACGGAGCAGCACGGTCAAACTGACGGATAATCACATAAGGATTGGTTGCAAAGCCACCTTTGAAGTACGGTCCTACCGGAGTAACAAAAACAACAAACATATATTCGCTAGCCGGATGAACACCTACCTGAGCTCCTGTTCCGATCAGCAAAGGACGGATATACAAGGCTGCTCCACTTTCATAAGGAGGAATAAACCGTTCATTCGCCTTGACAACCATTTTCATAGCCTCACAGAATTTCTCAGTCGGCAACTCCGGCATCAAAATTCCGCGACATGTACTTTGCAAACGTTCTGCATTTGCATCCGGACGGAAAATACGGATCTTGCCATCTTTTCCACGATAAGCCTTCAAGCCTTCAAAAGCTTCCTGACCATAATGCAAGCAAGTTGCTGCCATGTGAATATTCAATGTTTCTTCTGAACAAAGTTCCAGTTCACCCCACTTTCCGTCGCGATAATAACAACGGACGTTGTAATCTGTCTTCATATAGCCAAATGACAGATTAGCCCAATCAATTTCTTTCATTATATTTAATTTAATGTTTATCCTTTATAAATGTTGCAAGCAAAAGTACGGTTTATATTTACATTTTCCAACTTTATTGTTTGTTTTTTCATTTTACTTCGGCTTCCGTATCCGCATTCAGCATCTTTTTGATTTCGGTATCTGCCTTATACAACTTGTCACGGCAAAAAGCAATCAGTTTCTGTGCTTCTTTCAGATTCTCACCCAACTGGTCAATATCCAGTTCATTGCTTTCAATCCGGGCTACAATTCCTTCCAGACGTTTGATAGCCTCCGCATAAGTTTCTTTCTTTGCTGCCATATCTTTAATTTTCGATTTTTAAAATTCTGCTGTTGACTGTTCCTTTTGCCAATCGTGTCTGTACCTCATCACCCGGTTGCAGCTCAGACGCATCCGTCACAGCCTTGCCGTTCTTCAACGTAATACTATATCCTTTTTTCAGCAACACCTCCGGTGAAGCAGCCTTAACCTGCTGTTCCAGCAGTTCCAGCCGATGTTCTTCTTTCTGCAAACGGGCCGTCACAGCCTGTGCCAAACGCTGTGACAGCTGCAGCCGGTATTGCTCATGCACCAGTCTTGTCTGCCATGCCATCTGCATTCGCCGGGCCAGATTCTCCTGACGAAACTGCTCAGCCTGCAGACGCATCAGGACCTTTCCCGGAATCCGGGTCACCCAGCGATCCAGACGTTCCTTTTCCCGTTCCAATCGTTCCGGCACTCCCTGACGGATCTGTTCCCTGTAACTTTCCAGTTCCTCTGCCACTTCCCGCATACGGGATATCAGAAATTCAGCAGCAGCAGTCGGAGTCTTAACCCGTGTATGAGAGACCATATCGAGCACCGTATCGTCCCGTTCATGACCAATTCCCGTAATGACTGGTAACGGAAACTGTGCACAATGAGCTGCCAGTTCATACGTATCGAATCCGGACAAATCGGATGTCGCTCCTCCTCCACGAATGATAACCACGGCATCCCAGTGATCTATTTCCTGATAGATCTGCTCCAAAGCACGGATAATGGTCTCTTCCACCTTGTCTCCCTGCATGATAGCCGGAAACAAACGGACATAAAAGACAAAGCCCCATGCATTATGGAACAACTGATTGCAGAAGTCCCCATAACCGGCAGCCGTTGCCGAAGAAATAACGGCAATCCGCTGCGTCAGATACGGAAAATCCAGTTCCTTATTCAACGTCAGCACTCCTTCGTCCTCCAGACGCTTCAGAATCTCCCGACGACGACGGGCCATGTCTCCCAAAGTATAAGTAGGATCAATATCCACTACAGTCAGAGAATAGCCGTAAAGTTCATGAAAATCAACCGTAACCTTCACCAGCACTTTGATTCCGGAGACAAACGCCTGACCGGTTTCACGCTCAAAATAAGGCCTCAACCGCATATAGACATTACTCCAGATAATCCCTCTGGCCTTCGCCAGAAGCGCATTGCTCTTCGGGTCCTTCTGCACAAACTCCAGATAACAGTGTCCTGAATAATTGGCCCGCACATCACTCAGTTCTGCCTGTACCCAATATTCATCAGGCAGACAAGTCCGAATGCTCTGGCGTACCAGTCCATTCAGTTCAACCAACGATAATGCCAACTGTTGCATGGTGAATTTATTTCTTGTCTTTCAATTTCAGGCCCAGATGATAAGCCTTCCAGACATCCGACACACCATAACCGAAGATATTGTCCGGATATTGCGCCCGGTCGCCTGACTGATGAATGACCTCAATCAACTGACGGACAGACAGCCAGGGACAAGCTTGCCACAAACATGTTGCCAGACCACAGAAGATCGGAGAAGCAAAAGAGGTTCCATTTGCAAAGGATACTCCACCATCTGTTCCAACGACACTCGATCTCAGACCTACTGCCATAACATCCGGTTTTACTCTTCCATCGGCAGTATATCCCAAAGAAGAGAAAGTGGCATTCATTCCTTTCCGGTCAATAGCTCCTACAGTGATCACATTTTCCGCATCAGCCGGAGGAGTAATCTTTTTCCATGTTCCTGCTCCTGAATTTCCGGCACTGCATACCACCAGCATTCCTTTGTCCGCAGCATGTGCAGCCGATAAGGCCATCACTGAAGTCCGTCCATCCAGATCCCGGTAACGATAATTGAACGTTGAATCATCAAAAGCATAATATCCCAAAGAAGTGTTCACGACATCCACTCCAACACTGTCGGCAAACTCTATGGCTGCTGCCCAGTTATCCTCCTCTACAGGCTGTTCCGTATCATTGTCTTCGCTGCGGAGCAACCAGTAAGCTGCTTCCGGAGCCGTACCGACCATTACATGAGGTTCATTGGTCGCCATACAGGAAAGAACAGACAAGCCATGACTGTGCTCTTCATAAATATCCGAAGCCGGATTCACAAAATCACGGACTCCCAGCAGATGCATTTTCCGGAAAAACCTGATTTCGTCCACATTGAAGAAACCGGCATCAATAACCGCAATCTGCATGCCTTTTCCCTTGAATCCGGCCAGATGCAGACTGTCGCCATGATGCATCCGGATCTGTTCCGCACCTGCTCCATAAAAATCATCCGTCGGGTTCCATTTATTTCTGACCTGTTTCTTCCGGTCCTTATCCCGTGCAGGTATCGAATCAGGAGAAGTCCATACTTTCTTTACCTCCTTTACAAAGGAAAGCTGACGGAAACGGCCGGCCATATTTTCATCTTCAGCCTGCATCAGTACGGTATTATTCCATTTGCTGGCTGAAAGGAAGCGGGCTCCACAGGCTTCCAGTTTTTCAATATACTCCCGGCATACAGGCAAGTCCGTAGAATCAACCGCAATCCCCTGCCGCACTCTGCGCTGCACAGCCCGTTCAGAAAGGAACTCTTCAGGCTTATCCAGCGAATAGGTTGTAGACTGCTTGTCTGTCAGCTGCACCCGGAATTTATAACTTTTCTGCGCAGGCAAAGCCAGACTTCCCAGCAACAAACCTGCCAAAACTCCCAATTTAACGCAATTCATCATCATACTGTTTTTAAACTTTCACCAATCCGATCAATCTTGATCCTATTTATTTTTCAGGCGACAAAGATAGACAAACTTTTCCCGAATGCAGAAAAAATTGCGTACCTTTGCAGCAATATTTTTAGGATAACGGAAGACTTAAAAGCAAGAATTAAAGAATATTATGGCACAAAAAGGAAATGCTGCGGAATTAGGAACAGAGAACATCAGAAAACTATTGGTACAATATGCCGTACCGGCCATCATCGCCATGACGGCTTCTTCTCTCTACAATATGGTGGACAGCATTTTTATCGGTCACGGAGTTGGTCCTCTGGCTATTTCCGGTCTGGCCATTACCTTTCCGCTCATGAACCTGGCTGCAGCCTTTGGTTCACTGGTCGGCGTAGGAGCTTCCACTTTAATTTCAGTCAAGCTGGGACAGAAAGACTACCTCACGGCCCAGCAGATCCTTGGAAATGTAGTTTCGCTCAACGTTATCATTGGAGTGATATTTACCGTCATCACCCTACTCTTTCTGGACCCGATCCTTTATTTCTTCGGAGCCAGCGAGGCCACTATACCTTATGCACGCGACTATATGATCACGATTTTGCTGGGAAATGTAGTCACTCACATGTACCTGGGACTGAATTCTGTACTCCGTTCAGCCGGTCATCCGCAAAAAGCCATGATCGCTACCATTCTGACAGTTGTCATCAACACGATACTCGACCCGCTTTTCATCTACACCTTCGATATGGGAATCCAGGGAGCCGCCGTCGCAACCATTCTGGCACAGATCATTTCACTCTGCTGGCTCATCCGCATCTTCTGCAACAAGGAAGAGCTTCTGCACTTTCAAAAAGGCATTTACCGTCTCAAAGGCGTACTGGTAGAAAATATCATCGGCATCGGTATGGCTCCGTTCCTGATGAACATGGCTTCCTGCTTTATTGTCATCCTGATCAATAAAGGCCTTAAACTGTATGACGGTGACCTGGCCATCGGTGCCTTCGGTATCGTTAACCGCATCGTGTATCTCTTCGTCATGATTGTGATGGGACTGAACCAGGGTATGCAGCCCATTGCCGGCTATAACTTCGGCGCCCAGCAGTATCACCGGGTCAACCGGGTCATGCAACTCACGGTTATAGCTGCCACGATTGTCACAACCTCGGGCTTTCTGGTCGGAGAACTTATTCCGGAACTGGCCGTTTCAGCCTTCACTACCGACCGTCATCTGATCGATTTATCAGCCGACGGACTCCGGGTAGTCGTCATGTTCTTTCCCATTATCGGCTTCCAGATGGTAACTTCCAACTTCTTCCAGAGCATCGGAATGGCCAAGAAAGCCATTATCCTGTCTTTAAGCCGTCAGGTACTTATCCTGATTCCCTGCCTGCTCATTCTTCCTCTTTTCTGGGGAGCCAAGGGAATCTGGTTCAGCATGCCGATTTCAGATGCACTTGCCAGTCTGATTGCGGGAGTAATGCTCTATAAACAGTTCCAGACCTTCAAGCGCCATCACGCAGCCCAACAGCAATAAGCCTCAAGAAGTATCTTTTTTTATTTGCGAAGCTTAAATAAAATTTTTATTTTTGTTCCGACAGAACCAAACAAGATACACTATGAGTGAACATTATGTCATTAATCTGGGACGTCAGCTAGGAAGCGGCGGAAAAGAAATCGGAGAAAAGCTGGCTCAGCAGCTGGGCATTGCCTTTTATGACAAGGAACTGATTAATCTGGCTTCCGAAGAAAGCGGACTGTGCAGAGAGTTTTTTGAGAAGGCGGACGAAAAAGCCTCACAAAGCATATTGGGAGGACTGTTCGGATCCCGTTTTCCTTTTATCACAGAAGGAGCCTATCCCTATAATTCATACCTGAGCAATGATTCGCTGTTTAAAATACAGAGTGATGTCATACGCCATCTGGCAGAGAAACAGTCCTGCCTGTTTGTAGGACGATGTGCAGACTATATCCTGCGTGACCACCCGCGATGTGCCAACGTATTCGTATCGGCCTCACCGGAAGCACGAATCGAACGTCTGATGAAGCTTCACAACATCAGCAGCGAGGAGGCAGAAGAACTGATGGAAAAGGCTGACAAGAAACGCTCCTCCTATTATAATTATTACAGCTACAAGACATGGGGAGCAGCTGCCACCTATCATCTGTGTATTGATTCCTCAGTGTTGGGAATTGACGGAACCGTGGAGTTTATCAAGAACTTTGTCAAATTAAAACTCCATCTGGACTAGATATTACACTGCTTTCAGCAAACACAGGGACCGGAATCATTTTCAATCAATCATCCAAAAACCATAAACTTTTTCAAGGTGATTCCGGTCCTGTGGTGCTTTCCGGCACAATTCTCTGTCGGGAATGACGGAGTCTGTCAACCGACCACTCTTCCATCTTCCGTCAGATACATTACTTTTTCTTTCAGATCACTTGACAAAACAATCACTTTATAGAGACGGCTGCCATCCGGACTATAAGTCATAAAAGCCTGTTTCAGCAGAGCACCTTCCTGCGCCAGCCGGTCGAGTACTTCCCCTGACAAATCATTCAGATAAACTTCCACATACACCGTCTGCGGTTTATCTTCTGTTGATTTTTCCACTTTCTTGGGAGCATTGTCTGCCCACATCATTGAAGCACTCATTACCATACCTAAGAATAAAACTAATACCTTTTTCATAACACTTGAACTTTTAATTATTAAAACCTATCGTTATGAATGATGCAAGGGGCATGCCAAATATGTCCCTTGCAAAAGATATCTGATTATTAACCAGTTAAAAATAAACCTCCACCTGTATATTGTGGAAATATTACACAACCGGAGCTGTGGAATCCCCATTTTCCACACCCGGCTTCATGTAACGTTCCTGCAGATAACGGTAAAATTCATATTGGGCACGGATACTTCCTTCATGTCCCGGCCGCTTGAAAACATTATTCAACTGATTATCTACCCAGCAGGCATTCCAGTCCGCCCGAAGTTGCAGTTCAAGCATGTCCGTCAGTTCCTGCTTCAGCCGCTTGTCCGTTACAGGTGTCACAGCCTCAATGCGCCGGTACAGATTCCGCTTCATCCAGTCAGGAGAACCCAGGAAAAGTTTCGGATTTCCTCCGTTACCGAAATACCACACGCGTGCATGTTCCAGGAAACTGTCCACAATACGTGTCACCCGGATATTCCGGCTGAATGATTCACCCGGAATCAGGCAGCAGATACCGCGCACTATCAGGTCAATCTGAACCCCGGCTTCGCTTGCCCGGTAAAGTTCATCAATCATGGCTTCATCCTGCAGAGCATTCATCTTCAAGATAATGCGTCCTTCTTTGCCACTGCGTGCCAGCTGAATTTCATGATGGATCATGCGGCGAAGTTCCGGCAGCAGGTTGAAGCGGGCCACCAGCAGACGCTTGAACACCGGAGTTTCCACTTCCCGTTTCAAGACACCAAACAACGTACGCATGTCTTCCACAATGGCCGGATTGCAAGTGAAGAGTGCAATATCCGAATAAATCCTGGCTGTCTTCTCATTGAAATTACCCGTGCTTACATAAGCATAGCTGCGCAAAGGCTTTCCGTTTCTGTCGGCCCGAAGCACCAATGCCACCTTTGCATGCACCTTCAGCCCCGGAATACTGAAGATAATATGAATGCCGGCCTTGCGCATCAGTTCGGCGGTTGCCAGGTTGTTCTCCTCATCAAAGCGGGCCTTCAGTTCCACAAATACCGTCACGCGCTTTCCGTTCTGCGCTGCGGCAATCAGTGCACCGATCACCTCCGAATGCTCGGCCACGCGGTATTGCGTAATCATAATCTCACGGCACTGAGAATCGTGTACCGCTTCATAAAGGAAACGGATGAAATGATCGAAACTGTAATAAGGATAATAAAGCAGCAGATCCCGCTGAGCAATGCGGCGATACATGAAATGCTTTCCGTCAAGCCCCGGCAGGCGCATGGGAGCCGGCTTCGACAAAGAAAGATTGACCGGGCTGGGGTTAGGAAGCGAAGAAAGATCTTCCAGATTCAGGTGTTTGTCACCCGGAACCAGTTCCTCGCGGTTGATTCCGAACGCTTCCACCAGAAAGTCCAGAAAATCGTCCGGCATCTTGCGGTCATACACAAAACGGCAGATCGCTCCGATCTTGCGTTTCTTGACCTTCTCCTTCAGCTGTTCCACCATATTTTCAGGAGGAACATCGTCAACAAATACATCGGCATCACGCGAAATCTTACAGCAATAGCTGCATTCCTCCTCGTAACCTGTAAATATTTCATTCAGATTCATCTTGATAATGTCTTCCAGAAACATCAGGTAGTAATTGCCGTCCTTCGGCGGAAGTACCACAAAACGGGGGACCTTGCTGTGGGGGATCTTCAGAATATAAAACGCCCTTTCTCCCGTGTCACGGCTGCGCAACCGGACAGCCAGATAAAAGCGTTTGTCACGCAGAAACATACGCACCTTTCCCTGTTCCACTTTGACAGGCTGTAGATATGGGAAAAGTTCCTCACGGAAGAAACGGGATATAAACTCTTTATGGAAAGGCTCCACCTCCTGACGGCCCTGATAAAAGATAATATGATTGGCCCGGAGGGCAGGCAGAATCTTCTGTTCGTAAATCCGCACGCGGTCGTCCAGCTGGGCATTCACACGCTCCTTGATTTCATGAATCAGGCGGCGGGCCTCATCAACCGACATACCGTCGCTCTTGCCTCCCGAAGCCACAGCCTTATGTTCTGCCACACGTACTTTATAGAACTCTTCCAGGTTTGACGAATAAATGGCAATGAAATTGATCCGCTCATAAAGGGGAAGCGAATCATTGTCTGCCTCAAGCAACACGCGATAGTTGAACGAAAGCCAGCTGATGTCGCGGTCGAAATATCTGTATAGGTTTTCCATATACTTTCACGTTCCAAGGTTTCCTCAAAAATAGTATCTTTGTCCGAGAAAACAAAGAAAAACATGATAAGAATCGGACTTTTGTCAGACACCCACGGATACTGGGATGAACGTTATCTGAACTATTTCGAGCCATGCGACGAAATCTGGCACGCCGGAGACATCGGCTCACCCGACATCGCAGAACGGCTGCAGGCTTTCCGCCCGCTGAGAGCCGTCTACGGAAACATTGACGGACAGGATCTCCGCCTGCACTTTCCCGAAATACAACGCTTCACCATCGAAGGAGCCGACGTACTGATGAAGCATATCGGAGGCTATCCCGGACGTTACGATCCGTCGGTACGCGACCTTCTGCGTACCAATCCCCCGGCCCTTTTCATCAGCGGACATTCCCATATCCTGAAAGTAAAATATGACAACCGGCTGGGACTGCTGCACATCAATCCGGGGGCAGCAGGAAAATATGGCTTTCACCAGGTACGTACCCTGATCCGTTTCACTATTGAGAACGGAAAATTTTCAGACTTGGAGGTTATAGAACTCAACAAGTAAAAACTAAAAAAAATGCTTGTCGCTTCAGAAAATCTTTCCGAAATTTGCAGGCAAAACAGAACAAACAAATATGAAAACTTATCTAGTCACAGGAGCAGCCGGATTTATCGGTGCCAATTATCTGAAATACATCCTGGCCAAACACGACGACATCCGGGTAGTAGTGCTTGACGCCCTGACGTATGCAGGCAATCTGGCCACTATCTCCAAAGATATCGACAACGAACGCTGCTACTTCGTAAAAGGTAATATTTGCGACCGCAGTCTGGCCGATCAGCTGTTCGCGGATTACAAGTTCGACTATATCGTGAACTTCGCAGCCGAAAGCCATGTGGACCGCAGCATCGACAACCCGCAGCTTTTCCTGCAAACTAACATTCTGGGTACACAAAACCTGCTGGACGCAGCCCGCCGTGCCTGGGTAACAGGAAAAGATGAGTTCGGCTATCCTACCTGGAGAAAGGATGTCCGTTTCCATCAGGTTTCCACCGATGAAGTATATGGCTCACTGGGCCCTGAAGGTTACTTCACCGAAGAAACCCCTCTCTGCCCGCACAGTCCGTACAGCGCATCCAAGACCAGTGCAGACCTTATCGTTACCGCTTACCGCGATACGTACAAGATGCCGGTAACCATCACACGCTGTTCGAACAACTACGGCCCCTATCATTTCCCCGAAAAACTGATTCCGCTGATCATCAAGAATATCCTTGAAGGCAAGCGTCTCCCCGTATATGGCAACGGATCGAATGTCCGCGACTGGCTGTATGTGGAAGATCACTGCAAAGCCATCGATCTGGTGGTACGCAAAGGACGCAACGGAGAAATCTACAACGTGGGCGGACACAACGAAAAACAGAACATCGAGATCGTGAAACTGACCATCGAGACCATCCGGCGACTGATGACGGAAGAACCTGCTTACCGCAAGGTGCTGAAGAAAAAGGAACTGGACGCCAACGGCAATATCAGTATCGACTGGATCAACGATTCACTGATCACTTTCGTCAAAGACCGTCTGGGACACGACCAGCGTTATGCCATCGACCCGACAAAGATTACCAACGAACTGGGCTGGTATCCGGAAACCAAGTTCGAAGACGGTATCGTGAAGACCATCATCTGGTATCTGAACAATCAGGAATGGGTGAACAGCGTAACAAGCGGTGACTATCAGAATTATTACGAGAATATGTATAAGAACCGGTAATCAGACAGCCGGCTTCTCTTCGGGAACTTCCTGATACGGAAGCTCTTCTGACGGATGACCTCAGTCTCTTTCTGCCTTCGGGCAAGGGGAACCGGGGTCATCCGTTTTTCTGTCCGCATGACGGCCGGAAATCGTGCGGTCGTTGGGGCCGGATTATGCGGTCGTTGGAGCCCGATCGTGCGGTCGTTGGGGCTCAATCGTGCGGTCGTTGCAGAGGCATTGTGCGGTCCCCTGCTCCATCGTGCAGAAGCATCCGGACAGCGCTTTTCAGAACCTTGCGAGATAGTGCAGCAAAGCCCGAGGGCTTTTAAAAAAACGTTTCGGCGTTTACAGAAAAAGAATTCGGCGAATCAGACAAAACGTCGGGACGTTTTTCCGAGCCGCCGAAGCCATTGAAAATCAGAACTGGAAATAAATAAACGGCTGAATGTCGCTACTCTTTACCTGAATGACCAGCCAGATCAGTGCAATGAGCAGAAGAGCCTGACCGACCAGCGGAGTACGGACCACCAGACGTCCGCAGGCATCCTGCCAGCGGTCGGGACACCAGTGAAGCAGATAGCCCACTCCCATCAGTGCAAAGACTTTCCAGTAGCCCGTGACGAGCTGTACGAATACTTCCGGATGAAAGGCTGTACCGATCTGACGGATCATTGTCAGCGAAGCCTCGAATGTGGTATTGCGGAAGAAAATCCAGCAGAAGCATACGAAATGGAAAGTGATCAGTACCGCAAAGAAGCGACGGATTCCCGTACTGCGGTACGTCTTGGGACGCTTCAGCAGACTGCGGAAGAACTTATGAACGGCCAGTGCCACGCCATGAAGTCCTCCCCACACAATGAAGTTCCACGAAGCACCATGCCAGAGCCCGCCCAGCAGCATGGTCAGAATCAGATTGACATAGGTACGGAATTTCCCTTTGCGGTTACCTCCCAGCGAAATATAAAGGTAATCGCGCAACCAGGTTGAAAGCGAAATATGCCAGCGGTGCCAGAAGTCGGTCACACTGTCAGACTTATAGGGCGAATTGAAGTTGATCGGGAAGCGGAATCCCAGCAGAAGGGCGATGCCGATAGCCATATCACTGTATCCGGAGAAATCGCAATAGATCTGCAGGGCATATCCATAAACGCCGAAAAGATTTTCGACACCGGAATACAGGCCGGGATTGTCGAAGATTCGTTCTACGAAATTGACACTGATGTAGTCGGAAATCACAGCTTTCTTGAACAGACCGCTGACGATCAGGAAAATTCCCTGTCCGAACATCTCGGAACTGACGTAGAGCGGACGGCGGATCTGGGGAATAAAGTCACGGGCCCGCACAATCGGTCCGGCCACAAGCTGCGGAAAGAACGATACATAAAAAGCATAGTCCAGCAGACTGTCCAGCGGACGGAGATCGCGACGATAGACATCAATGGTATAACTGAGTGACTGAAATGTAAAGAACGAAATGCCCACCGGCAGGAATATGTCCAGCGGATGGAATTCGCCTCCCCACAAGGGAGCCAGCATCTCATAGAAGAAATTGGTATACTTGAAATAACAGAGCAGACCGAGGTTGACCAGCAGACTGGTTGCCACAAGCCCTTTCCGCTTCAGCGGCGACTGGGTGCGGTCCATGACGTGAGCCAGCCAGAAGTCGGTTACCGTTACAGTACCCAGCAGAAAGAAATAAACACCGCTGCTCTTATAATAGAAATAATAAGAGAACAGTGTGACGAACAGCAGACGGGCCGTTGTCCGTTTCTGCAAAAGCATATAGACAAAGCTGAATCCCAGAAAGAGCAACAGAAATACTCCGCTGCTGAAAATCATCGGCTGCCGGGGATCATAAGTCAGTACTTCAGCCAGTTTGTGCCAGTCAATCAAAGTTATATCAGTCCAGTTTAGTTGCCACATAATCGTTGTATGCCTTTATAAATGCTTCATGTAATAATAATCCTTGCAAAACATAACCCTCTTGCGTGAAATGAATCCGGTCACGCTGGAACATATTAGCAGCCGTCCAGTTGCGGCAAGCCCGTTCCTGTCCTCCGGCAATGTCATAAAGATCCCAGAGTGCCAGCCCGTTGTCTGCGGCAAAACGTTTCTCCGTTTCCACCACACGGGGAGTACGGGTGTTGATGGTTTTTCCCCGTCTTCCGCTGCGCATATAAGCTCCCGGAGGAGTGGTCAGCAGAAAAGCAGCATGCGGACAGCGGTTTTTCAGTTCCGTAAAAAAGCTGGTAAGCTGCCGTCTGTGTTCTTCGGCAGAATAGTTTCTTCCATGAGCCTCGTTGGTTCCAAACGACACGATGATCAGATCGGGATCCAGTCCCGCCACAGCGTGCAGATTTTCAGGGGTAGAGAAAGAAGCACATGTCGCTCCGTTTATGCCCATGATGTGGTAAACGATGCCCGAAACACCCGTTTCCTGAGCCAGTCCCGAAGAACGGTAGGTCACCGGCTGATCAACCACGGCCTCACTTCCGAAATCGGCTTCCAGTGCCTTGCGCATAATATAAGGGAAAACATGCCCTCGCACGTGCGAATCACCGATGTGTACAATCCGCACAGGACGGTCCAGCCGTTGCAGGGATTCCCAGAATGCGTTCAGTGAACCGGTGGGATCATCAATCCGGTTCTCCTGTGTATTCTTGAACGATGCCGGCATGGGGTCTTCGACCTCCACAAAACGCATCAGCTTCTGCATCTCACTGCTGGAATACACCGGCCCCGAATTCTTGTCATGCGGCGGCTGTTCCGGAAGCGGATCTTGTGCATGCATCTCCTTCCAGCCCGGCAGACACAGCAGAACAATCCAGAAAAGCTTCCATATCCCGGTACTACTCAGTTTCATAGGCTTTGCGTTTCTCATATTGCTCCATACCGTACATCAGGGTTTCAAACAGGATGCCTGCCAGATGCTTGCCACCCCGGAAATTAATGTGCGTATAATCATAATTGGCCATGGAAGGCTTGCTGTTTACCATATCAACGATACTTCCTTCTCCTCCCATTGCTTCATACATGTTCCAGAAGGCCGTGTGTGTTTCAGCGGCCAGGGCCTGCTGATAACGGATCAGATTCTTCACGCCCGGCATGGTGCGCAAGTTGCCGTCTTCATCACGATATTCACGGTCGCCCACTCCGACAATCAGAATCGAAGCCTGAGGAAAGGCTTTTCTCAGGTGTTCTACCACTTTAATCATCGGATTCTTATAATAAGAATAGTTCACTCCGCCTTCGAAAGCGACATTCAGTCCATACTGAAGAACAATCAGATCATACGGACGCAGACGGTTGTAATCTCTCAAGATTTTCATCGGAATGTTTCCCAGCTGCTGACCGCTGCTGCCTCTCGTACTGAAATTATCGACCACGATTCCGCTCTCGGGATCCATCGTCACTCCATAAAACAGGGCATTCGGAGCCGACTTCAACACTTTCCAGCGAACACTTCCGATATTACCTCTGACGGAAACGGCCTGCAATGCACTATCACCAGCCAGAGCATAAGTCACCGGTTCCCGGCCGTTTACCTCAGCCGACAAGACCACCGAATCGGGAGCCAGCAGATAGAAAGTAGATACCTGGCAGGTATCCAGCAGGGAAGTATACTTGCGCTGCCCCTTCAAGGTGACAGAAGCTCCAGCAGAAGCCTGTGAATAAGAGTTGGAAATATCCTGACGGGAGCGGTCAAAGCCAATGGAATCGGTCGTGAAATGGCTGTTCCATCCCGAGAAAGAATGACCTACCGTGGGACGGTAACCGGAGATACGGGAAGTCACCTGCACATATCCTACCCCGCATCCGCCAAAACGTTTCTGCAACATATTGCGCAGGTCAGAGGTCAGGATGTCTGCCTCGATGAAAGAGTCGCCGAAATAAGCAATGCGGACAGGACGTCCGAGCGACTGTCTCTGCAGCAACGCTTCATAAAAGAAACGGAGACCGCCACGTTTCGTCGAATCGGAATAGTCTTCAATGCATGTCAGCCCCGTCTTGCATGTATCAACAAATGCAGGACGTACCGGAGGCGGAAGTACCAGTGTATCCGAATCGGCAACCAGCGGAGCAGGTTCGACCTTATCCGGACGTACATCTGACAGCAGATCTACTCTTCGCAAAGGTTTTCCTCCCAACGACAGCTTGGGGAGAAAATACATGGCTTCCAGGCCCACTACGACCAGAAGCGTCAAAAGAAACGTAGCAACTATTTTATTTTTCATGATTTACCGCTAAAACGATGCAAAGATAGCGGTTTTTTGAGGACTTCGTTCTAAACGAACTGCTTTTCCTTCATTTGGCATAAAAAAGCATCGACCATTTCAGAGCCTTTTCGCGTCGTGATGCCTCTCATATGCAGCAGGGTTATCTCGCTATAAATCTCCACAAGCGGATAACTCTCGAGCATATCGGAATAGATCAGCAGGTCCATCTGCATAACCATTGCCTGATTGATGATATCAAAATTTATATCAGGACGGAAGATTCCCTGCTCTACTCCCCTATTGAAATACTTCAAAATTGCCGAATCATATTTTTTCCGTTCTTCACGCATATAGTCCAACACCTTGGGATATTTACGCAGATCCCGAAAGAACTGAGGATTCAGGTTACAGAGTTCTGACAACTTTCTTTTATAAAAAGCAAAGATTACCTCCAGGACATTTTCAGTCCTGGTGGTAACCTCAATCATTGCTTCGTTCACTTGCTGCTGTTGCATACGCAATCCTTCAAGCAAAAGATTTTCCTTGTCACGAAACAGTTCGTACAAAGTGCGTTTGGAGATGGAAAGGGAAAGAGCGATGTCATCCATGCGTACACACCGGATTCCCAACTTTGTGAAAGCCTCCATTGCGGTTTCCACAATTTGTTCTTTCAGCTTTACCTTGTCATTTCTCTTTCGTCTTAACGTCTCCATACCCGCTATTAATGGATAATTCCCAACTGAGAAGTCTGTACAAACTCAATGATCTGTTCGATCTCCGGTCCGTTAGGAATCTGTTCCTTGATACGGAGCAAAGCATCGCGCTGCGATGTATTGGCCTTGTAAAGAATACGATAAGCCTGAGCAATATGTTTGATCAGTGTTTCTGAGAAACCGGCATGCTCCAGCACCTTCGTATTGATGCTATAGAAAGCGATCGGCTCGTGAGCAGCAACAATAAACGGAGGGATATCCTTGATAAAACGGCAACCTCCCTGCACGATGGAGTAACTTCCCAAACGGGTATTACCCTGCATCAGGACATTTGAAGTCAGAATCGCGCAGTCATAAATCCGGCAGTTACCGGATACCTGAGAGCCGTTACCGATAATACAGCGGTTACCGACTTCTACATCATGCGACAAACGTGCTCCCGTCATGATAAAGTTTCCATCACCCACCTTTGTTTCATGTCCGGCATGTGTGGCACGAATAATCACGGCATTCTCACGAATCACATTGTCATTACCGATACGTGCGATCGTTTCTTCGCCCGTAAACGCAAAATCCTGAGGAACGGCTGCAATCACCGCTCCCTGATAAATCGTATTTCCGTTTCCTATACGCGCACCACTCATAATGCTGGCATAGGGCATAATGACATTATTATCGCCTATTTCGACATTCTTGTCGATATAGGCAAACGGATGAACCGTTACATTGGATCCGATCTTTGCAGAAGGATCTACATAAGCCAAAGGACTAATCATAGTTACATATTTTTAAGGTTACTTATTCTCTACCGCCTCCCAATGCGCTGTACAGATTGATAACAGCCTGCATGCGCTGGAAATTATCAGAAACTTCACTCAACTGGGCGCTCAACAGATTCTGCTGGGCGGTCAGAATTTCCAGATAAGTTGCATCTCCACTCTGGAACAAAGCTTTCGTATAAGTAACTGCCTTATCCAGCTGTTCAACCTGTCCACGATCTTCGATCAGTTTCTTATTCTGCGTATCAAACAGATACAAAGCATCGCTCACTTCCTTACCTGCTTCCAGAATAGTCTGCTGGTAATTCATCTGGGCAATCTTTTCTTCTGCCTTGGATACCTTCAAATTAGCAATCAGCTTGCCGTGATTGAAAATCGGCTGAGCCAGAGAAGCCAGTGCCTGCAGCATGAACTGTCCGGGATTTGCCACAGAAATACCAGAACCGTTTGTCCAGCCGGCAGTAGCCGTAATGTTCAGTCCCGGATAGAAAGCAGCACGTGCTGAGTTCGTTGTATAATAAGCCGAAGCCAGAGTCATTTCTGCAATCTTCACATCCGGACGGTTTTCAAGCAACTGCATCGGAACACCGGCAGCCAGTTCTTCCGGCATCACCTGTTCATCCAGCGTATTGCGGTCAATCGTCTGCGGAGCTTTTGCCAGCAGAACAGACAGAGAGTTCTCAGTCTCACGAACCTGACGTTTCAACTCCATCAGCGAAGCTTCTACCTGATGACTGGCAGCACGCATCTGGGCAACGGCAGCTTCAGTTGTCATACCGGCTATTTTCATAGCTTCCATGACACGGACATTTTCCTTATAGATAGCAGCTGTTTCAGTCGTAATCTCTACCTGACGGTCAAGCATCAGCAAAGAGTAATACATATTGGCAATGCCACAAATAATCTGAGAGCGTACGGCCTGCTCTGAATACTTGCTTTGTTCGTATGCTACTTTCTGGCCACGTTTGGTATTCAGAATCTTTCCGAAGAAGTCAAGTTCCCAGCTTGCTGCAACCGGCAACTGATAAGCCTTTACATAAGTGCCTCCATCCATGCTGGTAGCTGTTCCCTGAGGAACCAGGTTGATGGAAGGTAAATAAGACAACTTTGCAGATGTCAACATTACCTTTGCTTCCTGTACACGAAGAGCTGCTGCCTGCATGTCCACATTATTTGCCAGCCCTTCTTCGATCAAAGCTTGCAACTTGGCATCGCGGAAAATATCCTTCCATGGCAGATTTCCCATATTGGTCGTATCAGCAGCCAGCGTGTCCGTTGCTGATGCCGGATCACGATAGATGCCTGAAGCATCTATCGTTTCCGGACGATCGTATGATTTGTAAATGTGGCAACTGCTCATCATAGCAGCCAGACACATCATTCCTATTATCTGTTTCTTCATGTTCGTCTAATCATTTTTTAGTAGGAGAATACTGTTCAATCTCTGCTTCCACTTCACTTTCGTCCAAGCTATCCCATTCCATCGGTTTAACCTTTTCCTGCAACCACTGGAAGATTACAAACAATACCGGAACAATGAAGATCTGCAGAATCATACCAATCAACATACCACCGATGGCTGAAGATCCCAGTGTACGGTTACCGTGAGCACCTACACCGAATGCAAACATCAACGGAAGCAAACCGACGATCATTGCAAGAGAGGTCATCAAGATCGGTCGCAAACGAGCTGCAGCACCCAATACGGCTGCCCAGGATATACTCATTCCCTGCTTACGGCGGTCAAGAGCGAACTCAACAATCAAAATCGCATTCTTAGCCAACAGACCCATCAACATAATCAAGGCAATCTGCATGTAAATGTCATTGGACATAGATCCGATAATCATCTTCAGAGCAGGTATGCTTCCCAGGGCACTGAAACCATTGACGAAAATGAAGCTACCCATCAAACCAAACGGTACTGAAAGCAATACAGCCAACGGAAGAATGTAACTTTCATACTGAGCACTCAACAACAGGTATACAAATACGAAACAAAGAACGAAGATAAGACCTGTCGTACTACCACTTGTAGAAGCCTCTTCACGTGCCATACCTCCCAATTCATAACCAAATCCGGTCGGTAAGTTTTCCTTGGCAACTTCCGCAATAGCCTGCAAAGCCTGACCTGATGTATATCCTGAAGCCGGAGCCACCATGACTTTCATTGATGTATACAGGTTAAAGCGGTTGATGATATCCGGACCATATACTTTCTTCATGCTGACAAACTGAGTAATAGGAGCCATTTCATTACCACTGCGAACCTTGATTCGATTCAAAGACTCCATATTCTTGGTTGCATCGGGTTCAGCCTGAATCATTACACGATACATCTTACCGAAACGGTTGAAGTTAGATGCATACAGACCACCGAAATATCCCTGCATGGTAGAAAGGATGTCACTCGGGCTGATTCCCGCCTTTTTACAGGCAGCAGCATCGATATCCAGCTGATACTGCGGGAAGCTCGGGTTGAAAGTAGTTCTTGCTGAGTTAATTTCCGGACGTGCTTCCAAAGCTGTTCTATAGTTATTTACAACTTCAAAGAAGTGATCCAGACTACCACCTGTCTTATCCTGCATATTCAACTCAATATCACTTGATACAGAATATCCCGGGATCATCGGAGGAGCAAAGAACAATACCTGTGCATCCTTAATCACTTTCTGTGCACGCATAAACAAGGTTGCATAAATGATATCAGAGTTCTGCATCATGGAACGCTCTTCCCAGTCTTTCAACTTGATAATGACAGAACCGTAAGAAGGTCCCTGACCACCGATAAAACTATATCCGGAGATAATAGTACGGGATTCAACAGCAGGCTCTGCGGCAACCAAGCTATCTACCTTTGCCAGAACTTCCATCGCACGTTCCTGTGAAGTACCAGGAGGCAGTGTCACTGCACCCATGATGGTACCTGTATCTTCATTAGGAACCATACCTGTAGGAGTAATCTTCATGAAGAACATAAGCAGAACAATAGATGCTGCTACCAGACCCATTGATAACCATTTTTTATGGATAAAGAATACAACACGTTTCTTGTAACTCTTCAGCAAAGAATCATAAGCTGCATTGAATGAAGCGTGGAAACGATCCACCATACTCATCTTCTTAGGCTTATGCTCAGAATCATGCGGTTTCAAGAAAATGGCACACAAAGCCGGAGACAAAGTCAACGCATTCAAAGCTGAGAATGCAATAGAAATAGCCATAGTGATACCAAACTGACGATAGAACGTACCTGCCGTACCACCCATGAAACTTACCGGAATAAACACTGACATCATGACCAGTGTAATAGAAACCAGAGCTCCACCCAGTTCACTCATGGCATCAATGGAAGCTTCCCGGGAAGATTTATATCCTTGATCCAACTTCGCATGTACACCTTCCACCACAACGATGGCATCATCGACCACAATCGCAATGGCAAGCACCATCGCTGACAATGTCAACAAATTCACACTAAAGCCGATCAGCTTCAAAACAAAGAATGTAGCAATCAAGGCAACCGGGATGGCAATTGCCGGAATCAAAGTAGAGCGCATATCCTGCAAGAAGACATACACCACAATAAACACAAGGATAAATGCTTCGATCAAAGTTTTGATAACTTCATGGATAGATGCATACAAGAAGTCATTTGCATTTTGTGCAACGTTAATCTTCAAACCTGCCGGCAAGCTTTCTTCTGCCTTGCTGATAACATCAAGCAAATTATTGATTGTTTCAGTTGCATTGGTTCCTGCCATCTGGAATACGATACAGGTTACAGCCTTATGACCGTTTACTGTATTATTAAAGGTATAGGCCAAACGTCCCAGCTCGATACGGGCAACATCTCCCAAACGGAGAACTTCTCCATTAGGCAACGCTTTAATAACGATGTCTTCGAATTCTTCCGTCTGCTGCAAACGTCCCTTATAACGGATGGTATATTGGAACGTCTGATTACCACGTTCACCGAATTGTCCGGGTGCGGCTTCGATGTTCTGTTCTGCCAATACACCGGAAATATCAGACGGTACCAGGTTATATTGTGCCATAACATCCGGTTTCAACCAGATACGCATGGAGTAATCCTGTCCCATCACATTGGCATCACCCACACCTTTCACACGCTGAACTTCCGGAATCAGGTTGATCTTCGCGTAGTTTTCAATAAACTCAATGTTATATTTATCTTCTGCATCGTACAGAGAGAAGATCAACAACATAGAGTTCTGACGTTTCTGAGTAGTTACACCGACTTTGGTTACTTCGGCAGGCAACAGACCCTGTGCCATAGAAACACGGTTCTGAACGTTAACCGCAGCCATATCCGGATCAGTACCTTGGTTAAAATATACACTGATATCTGCAGAACCATTGTTTGATGCACTAGACTGAATATACATCATGTTTTCAACACCATTGATCTGGTCTTCCAATGGAGCTACTACTGAATTCAATACAGTCTGCGCATTGGCACCCGTATATGAAGCTCTTACCGACACGGTAGGAGGCGCAATGTCCGGATATTGTGTAACTGGCAGGGTAGCCAGACCAATCACACCCAGAATAACTATCAAGATAGAAATTACCGTTGACAGCACCGGACGGTTAATAAATTTATCTAGTTTCATTCTATTCCTTACTAATATTATACGAATAAATTGTTCACCTCACACAATCATCAATTAAAAGCAGTCTGGATATTACCGTCGCGCTGATCCTGGAGGGCTTGCTGATACTTAGCTTCTTTCTGAGCTACCGTAATAGGAGAAATCTTCTGTCCGTCCTGCAAGGTCTGAACTCCTTCCACAACGATCTGATCACCTTCTTTCAATCCACCGGTAACAATGTAGTTCTTTCCGTCGTTCAGGTTAGAAATCTGAATTTCAGTATGCTTCAGTGTGCTGTCAGGCTGCAATACATAAACAAATTTCTTATCCTGAATTTCCTGTGTAGCAGTCTGAGGAATCAAGATGATTTCACTCATTGTATAAGGGAATACAACATTAGCCATACCACCACTGCGCAGGATATTCTGCTTATTCGGGAAAATGGCACGCATACTTACAGAACCTGTAGTCTGATCAATAACTCCACTTACAGCATCAATCTTACCTTCAGCATCGTACATTGTACCATCGGCCAACTGCAGTTTCACAGCCGGCATCTTTTCCAGCTGTTCTTTCAATGTACCACCGGCACGAGTCAAATCCAGCAACTGTTTTTCTGTCATTGAGAAATAAACATACATGTCACCGATTTCAGAAACAGTTGTCAAAGGTTCAGAGATAGACGGGCTCACCAAAGCACCGATACGATAAGGGAATGTACCGATTACACCGTCAGAAGGACTTTTCACTGTACAGAAGTCCAGATTCTGCTTGGCAGCAGTATATGCAGCCTCAGCCTGTGCCAGATTTGCCTTTGCAGTCAGCAGGTTATTTACAGCGGTCTGATATTCAAAGTCACTGATAATCTTCTGATCGTGCAACATCTTCTTATTCCGTTCTGTAGCAGTAATTGTTTCCAGATTAGCTTTAGCTGATTTTACAGAAGCAGCAGCCTGATCATATGCAGCCTTGTATTGAGTAGGATCAATCTGGAACAAAGCTTGTCCCTTACGGACAGTAGCACCTTCGTCCACACACAACTTGACAATTAAGCCAGATACCTGAGGACGGACCTCGATGTCCTGCAGACCCTTAATTGTTGCCGGATACTGTTCGCTCTGGTTGCTGGAAGTAGCCTTCACAGCTTCTACGGCAAACTGATTGTCACCCATTTTCATACCACCCTGGCCACCGCCACAAGCAGTCAACACCGATAAGCCTAATGCAGCAAAGGCCACTCGGCTAGAAGAAAAACTTCTGTTTCTTTTCACGCTCATATTCATATTAATAAATAATTAAATTTCCTGTTGTTTTCATTCATTAAAAACATCCAAGGCCTTTCATGTTTCCCCGTAAATACATGCCTCGCAGCATGCACTCACTCCCGTAATTTATCTAACCCACTTCCAACCTTAAGACTGCCAATAATGAAAACTTTTCTATAGCTCTTAGTTTTTTACCCGGCAAATATACGTAAAAATTCCCTCCTAAAATACCTGCTTTAACTAAGTATAACCATATTGGAAACGTGATATTACGTATAGCCTAATTATTCAGATTAATCGACAAATCCTGTAAACAAAAATAAGCCTTTCGCTTTCCGGTTTATAGTTTTTTAAACTTAAAAATCGTCGGTTTGTTATTTTATTTCTACTTTTGCGAAACACTTTACGAAAGATAATAAAACCTTTAGATATTATGGCAAAAATAACGAAAGAAGCAGCTCTGCTCTATCACTCGCAGGGCAAGCCGGGGAAAATTGAAGTTGTCCCCACCAAACCTTACCAGACTCAGCGTGATTTGTCACTGGCTTATTCACCAGGTGTCGCCGAGCCCTGTCTGGAAATACAGAAACAACCTGAAACCGCATACGACTATACAGCAAAAGGCAATCTGGTTGCAGTTATCTCCAACGGTACAGCCGTATTAGGATTAGGTGATATCGGAGCCATGAGCGGAAAGCCCGTCATGGAAGGAAAAGGACTGTTGTTCAAGATCTATGCCGGAATCGACGTATTCGATATCGAAGTTAATGAAAAGGATCCCGATAAATTTATCGAAGCTGTCAAAGCCATCGCTCCGACATTTGGCGGTATCAATCTGGAAGATATCAAGGCTCCTGAATGCTTCAAAATAGAACAGCGGCTGAAAGAAGAACTGGACATTCCGGTTATGCATGATGACCAGCATGGTACAGCCATCATCTCAAGTGCCGGACTTCTGAATGCGCTTGAAGTGGCAGGCAAGAAGATTGAAGATGTCAAGATCGTAGTCAACGGTGCCGGAGCATCCGCAGTTTCCTGTACCAAATTGTATGTTTCTCTGGGAGCCCGCCTGGAAAATATCGTCATGGTTGACAGCAAGGGAGTAATCTCCAAGGAACGCACAGACCTGAACGAACAGAAAAAGTTCTTTGCTACCGACCGTACCGATATCCACACACTGGCCGAAGCCATTAAAGGTGCTGATGTCTTCCTCGGACTGTCCAAAGGAAACGTCCTGTCGCAGGACATGGTACGCAGCATGGCCGATCACCCCATCGTATTCGCACTGGCCAATCCGACTCCTGAAATCTCATACGAGGACGCCATGGCTTCCCGTCCGGATGTCCTCATGGCAACAGGACGTTCCGACTATCCTAACCAGATCAACAACGTAATCGGATTCCCATATATATTCCGCGGTGCCCTGGATACCAGAGCAACAGCCATCAACGAGGAAATGAAACTGGCGGCAGTACGTGCCATTGCCGGACTGGCCAAGAAACCGGTTCCCGATGTTGTCAACGAAGCATATCATGTAAACAATCTGAGCTTCGGTCCCGAATATTTCATTCCGAAACCCGTTGATCCACGCCTGATCACTGAAGTTTCCATGGCCGTTGCCAAAGCAGCTATGGATTCGGGAGTAGCCCGCAAGCAGATCACCGACTGGGAAGGATACAAGAACCACCTTCGCGAACTGATGGGACAGGAAAACAAACTGACCCGCCAGTTGTATGAAACCGCCCGCCGCTGTCCGCAAAGAGTCGTGTTTGCTGAAGGCACTCACCCCAATATGCTGAAAGCAGCCGTAGAAGCCAAGTCCGAAGGTATCTGTAATCCTATCATCCTGGGTAATGAAGAACGCATCGAAAAACTGGCTAAAGAACTCGACCTCAACCTGGAAGGTATCGAAATAGTCAATCTGCGCCACGACCGCGAAGCAGAACGCCGCGAACGCTATGCACGCATCCTCTGCGAAAAACGTGCCCGCGAAGGTGCCAACTTCCAGGAAGCCAACGACAAGATGTTCGAAAGAAACTATTTCGGTATGATGATGGTTGAAACCGGAGAGGCTGATGCTTTCGTCACTGGTCTGTACACAAAGTATTCAAATACCATCAAGGTTGCCAAGGAAGTTATCGGTATTCAGCCGGAATACAAGCACTTCGGTACCATGCACATTCTGAACTCCAAGAAGGGTACCTTCTTCATTGCCGATACACTGATTAACCGTCATCCGGACACCGATACCCTGATCGATATAGCCAAACTGTCAGCCAAGGCTGTCCGATTCTTCAATCAGGAACCGGTCATGGCCATGTTGTCTTACTCTAACTTCGGTTCTGACCAGGAAGGAAGTCCGGCTAAAGTGCACGAGGCAATCAACTACATGCACCAAAACTATCCGGAACTTGCGATCGACGGAGAAATGCAAGTGAAGTTTGCTCTCGACAATACCCTGCGTGACGAAAAATATCCTTTCACACGCTTGAAAGGCAAAGAAGTCAACACTCTGGTATTCCCGAACCTGAGTTCAGCCAATGCCACCTACCAGCTCATCCAGAACATGAGTGAAACGGAAGTAATCGGCCCGATCCAGATGGGACTGAACAAGCCGATTCACTTCACGGACATCGAAAGTTCTGTCCGTGACATCGTGAATATCACGGCCATTGCCTGTATCGATGCCATCGTGGCAAAGAAAATGAAATGTAACCAATAATCACTTCCTATATACAGACCAGTCTCCTATTTCCGTTTCCGGATCAGGAGCACTGGTCTGTATTTTTTAAACCTACTGCCATGCGAAAACCACTCAACAATACCCAATGTATACTGCTCACCCTGTGCTGGGCAGCCCTCTGTTTTCTGGTTCTGACCTCTTCACCGCGTATCGACGGCCCCCTCATTGTAACGATCATCCTGTCTGGAGCCCTGGTTTTCATACCAATACTAAAAGCTATCAAAAGCCGCAATAAACAACCATTTCAACACTTTTCACCACACAAAACAGACCTTTTGATATTTTTTATTCGTTTTCTTATATAAAATGTTGCATAAATAAAATCTTATATTTACCTTTGCTGCCACAAGAGGGAACAACAAACATTTAATAATAATAAGAGATTAATCGTATGAATGCAGCGAAAGTATTAGAGGATCTGAAAAGAAGATTCCCCAATGAACCTGAATATCATCAGGCTGTTGAAGAAGTTTTAGGAACCATTGAAGAAGAGTACAACAAGCATCCGGAATTCGATAAAGTAAACTTGATTGAACGCTTGTGCATTCCCGATCGCGTATATCAGTTCCGTGTTACCTGGATGGACGATAAAGGAAACATCCAGACCAATATGGGTTACCGCGTACAGCATAACAATGCCATTGGCCCGTACAAAGGCGGTATCCGTTTCCACAGCTCTGTAAACCTGGGAATCCTGAAGTTCCTGGCTTTCGAACAAACATTCAAGAACTCACTGACAACTCTGCCTATGGGTGGCGGTAAAGGTGGTTCAGACTTCTCTCCGCGCGGAAAGAGCAATGCCGAAGTAATGCGTTTCTGCCAGGCTTTCATGCTGGAACTCTGGCGTCACATCGGTCCCGAAACTGACGTTCCTGCCGGTGATATCGGTGTAGGTGGCCGCGAAGTTGGTTACATGTTCGGTATGTACAAGAAACTTTCTCATGAATTCAGCGGAGTCCTGACTGGTAAAGGACGCGAATTCGGCGGTTCTCTGATCCGTCCGGAAGCTACCGGTTACGGAAATATCTACTTCCTGCTGGAAATGCTGAAAACCCGCAATATCAGCCTCGAAGGAAAAACTTGTCTGGTATCCGGTTCCGGTAACGTAGCACAGTACACTGTGGAAAAACTGATCCAGCTGGGAGCTAAAGTTGTTACCATGTCCGACTCTGACGGTTACATCTATGATCCGGACGGTATCGACCGTGAAAAACTGGATTACATCATGGAACTGAAGAACCTCTACCGCGGACGTATCCGTGAATATGCAGAGAAATATGGCTGCAAGTATGTAGCAGGTGCACGTCCCTGGAACGAAAAAGCTGATATCGCATTGCCGTCAGCTACCCAGAATGAAATCAATGGTGACGATGCCAAAGCACTGGTTGCAAACGGAGTAATCGCCGTATCTGAAGGTGCAAACATGCCTTCTACTCCGGAAGCAATCCGCGTATTCCAGGATGCCAAGATCCTTTACGCTCCGGGTAAGGCTGCCAACGCCGGCGGTGTATCTGTTTCCGGTCTGGAAATGACTCAGAACTCTATCAAGCTGAGCTGGAGCCAGGAAGAAGTGGATGAAAAGCTGAAGAGCATCATGAAGAATATTCACGCTGCCTGCGTTCAGTATGGTACTGAACCCGATGGTTACATCAACTATGTGAAAGGTGCCAATGTGGCAGGATTCATGAAAGTTGCAAAAGCCATGATGGCTCAGGGCATCGTATAAAGATATTGTTATCTGCCTGATCAGGCACGGATTTCTCCCGAACGGAAAAAAGGTTATTTACCTCCGCGGCAGGATGAAATCCGTGCCTGAACTGTTTCTGCACGATGCGCCGGAAACGAACGCTCGATCAGGCCGCAACGACCGCACGATCCAGGCTCAACGACCGCACGATTCAGGCTCAACGAACGCTCGATTTCAGGGAAACGGGCGCACGTTGCTACAGCCTTGAAAGTAAGTCACTAAAGTATCTAATATAGAATGATTTACAGAATTCTTCCGTCCAGCATATGGATGGTACGGTCTGTCTGGGAAGCCAAACCTTCATCATGGGTCACAATGACAAATGTCTGTCCCAGTTTGTCCCGAAGTTCAAAGAAAAGCCGGTGAAGTTCTTCCTTATTATGAGTATCCAGACTTCCTGACGGTTCGTCAGCCAGCACCACCGACGGATGATTGATCAAGGCACGGGCCACGGCTACACGCTGTTTCTCACCGCCTGAAAGTTCAGCCGGCTTATGCGAAGCCCGTTCGGAAAGTCCCATAAACTCCAGCATCTCCACAGCTCTCCGGCGTGCCTCACCCGACGAAACGCCCTGAATCAGAGCCGGGATCGTCACATTTTCCAAAGCAGTAAATTCCGGAAGCAACTGGTGAAACTGAAAGACAAAACCGATTTCCCGGTTGCGGAAAGCAGCCAGCTCACGCTCTTTCAACCGGTTGATTTCTGTCCCATTGAGCAGGATACGGCCTGTATCCGGCTTGTCCAGCGTACCCATGATCTGAAGCAGCGTGGTCTTTCCTGCCCCACTGGGCCCCACAATGCTCACCACTTCTCCTTTATCAATAGTCAGATCAATTCCCTTCAAGACCTGAAGCGAGCCGAAACTCTTGGTTATTCCTTGCAGTTCAATCATTTTCTTACAGTTTACGTATCACATATTCAGCCAGATAACATCCGAATACCGCAGGCATATAGCTGACCGTACCTGCCGTAGACTTCTTGTTCTGTTCGTCATCCACCAGAATCACCGCAGACGGATCGGCCTGTTCCGTGCTGAACACTACCGGCAGACGGCGTTTCATTCCCATCTTCTGCAACCGCTTGCGTACGGCTTTGCTCAGTCCGCAATGATAGGTCTCCCACAAGTCAGCAAAGCGTATCTGTGTGATATCCCGCTTGGCACCAGCTCCCATGCTGCTCACAATCTTCAGTCCACGTTGCAGGGCATGATAAATCAGATAGCATTTCGGTGCCACAGTATCAATGGCATCCACCACGAAATCAAACTGCGCACTGTCCAGCAAGGCAGGTATCGCCTCATCCTTCAGATAGACCGGCATCACGGTCAGTTCCAGCTCAGGATTGATGTCACGAAACCGTTCTGCCAGCACTTCGGCCTTCGGACGTCCCAAAGTGGAATGAACCGCAGGCAACTGACGGTTGATATTGCTGGGCTGAACCGTATCTGCATCCACGATGGTCATCCGCCCGACCCCGGCACGGCAAATCATCTCGGCAGCATAGGCTCCTACGCCTCCCAGTCCGACAACCAGCACATGCGCCCGGCGCAGACGTTCCATTTTTTCTTCACCCAGCAGCAGCTCCGTACGCTGTTGCCAGGCTGATCGGTCTGTATGTTCCATTGTCACTCTTTCTTAAACCATTTATACAACCAGTTGCCCACCTTGTCATAATACTGCGTTTCGGCCCATCCGCGCGGATCTGCAAAGGACAAGGATTCATTGGGATCACCTTTCTGGTCGGGATACAACAGCATGATACTGTTGTTATTGAAATATTTGGAAATCTGCATCGGCAGACGTTCAAAAGACGAGTCGTAAGAGATGGATCCCCGGCGGGAGCTGACAATGACAAGCAGGTGGTCGTAATTCACCTGACCGGTAATGATCAGCAGGTCATCCCAGTCTTCCAGTTCCTGGAATTCGGTCAGCACATCCTTATGTTTCTTCTGGATATATCCGCGAAGATAGCCGATGGTCTGCGGATGGGCAAAGAAATGAAGCCGGCATCCCAGTTCACGGCTCATGCGGCACAAATGGGTAATCCATTTCACAAAGCCATGTTCAAACTCCGCCTTGGGAGGAACGGCTACAATGATACGCCGCAACGTATTGACCGGCATCAGGAAACGGGCTATCATCACTTGCTGGTAAGTATTCTTCAGCAGATTCTCTGTCAGGTTTCCGAAGAATGAATCGACAATACTTGACTTATAGTGAAGTCCGATCACAATGCTTGTAGCGTCATATTCCTTGGCCGTATGCATGATTCCGGTCGTAATGTTCAGGTCGAAACGGCTCACCGTCTTCAAATGCACATTGACGGAAGCAGTTATCTGCGAAGCTCTTTCAAGCGTACGCCGTCCGCGCATTTCCAGACGCGGAGAGTCTCCGTTATCATTGATCACATTCAAAGCCACAAGATTCTGGTTCTGCTTGGGATCACGCACCACCAAAGCCAGTGCCATCAGGTTTTCCAGGGTTTCCGGATTGGCAACCGGTATGAGGAAACATTCCTTTTCCTGAGCGTTTTCCTCATTCATTTCCGCATCATCCATGGCAATCCGCTTGGCGGCATTTTCCGTTATAAAGGAACTGGCCACACAGGTGACCAGAATCAGCAGAATCGTTCCGTTAAGTACATCCTCGTTCAGCAGGCGCGAACCGTCAGGAAGAATCAGATTATAGCCGACCAGCACGGCAGCCAGTGTTGCAGCCGCCTGCGCATTGCTCAGACCAAACATCAGCTCACGTTCCACACTGCTCATCTTGTAAATCTTCTGAGTCAGCCAGGAAGCAATCCATTTTCCCAGCAGAGCAACTACGATCATGACACCTGCCACCTTCAAGGCATCCAGATGTCCGAAAAGCACCTGCAGGTTGATCAGCATACCGACTCCTATCAGGAAATAAGGAATAAACAACGCATTTCCGACAAACTCCAGATGGCTCATCAGCGGAGACACATGAGGAATCAGCCGGTTCAGTACCAGACCGGTAAGGAATGCTCCCAGAATACCCTCCATACCGATCAGTTCCATCAGTCCGGCTCCCAGAAACACCATGGCCATCACAAAGATGTATTGCACCACATTGTCACTGTAACGCCGGAAGAACCAGCGTCCGATCCGGGGGAATGTGTACATGATAAACAGACTGAGCAGAATTACTTTCAGGATCAGCCACATCCAGAACATGTCGGAAGTGCCGCCCTTGAACATACCGGCAATCACGGCCAGAACCAGCAAGGTCAGCGTATCGGTCACCGCCGTACCGCCCACTGCTATGCTGACCGCCCGCTGACGGTTGATGCCATAACGGATCACTATGGGGTAAGCAATTAATGTATGGCTGGCATACATACTGGCCAGCAAAACCGAAGTCAGCAGTCCGTACCCCAGCAGATGAAGGTTGGTCCAGATACCGATTCCCAGCGGAAAGATGAAAGCAAGCAGTCCCAGCACCGTCGCCTTGACCCGGATGCTCTTGAAGTCTTCCATATTCATCTCCAGACCGGCCAGAAACATGATATAATAGAGTCCTACTTTTCCGAAAAGCTCAAAGCTGCTGTCGCGCACCAGAATATTGAAACCATGCTCTCCGATTGCCACTCCGGCCAGAATCATTCCGATGATGTGCGGAATACGCAAACGTTCCAGAATGATGGGGGCAAACAGAATGATAACCAATACCAGGAAGAAAATCCACGTAGGATCCGTTACGGGCAAAGGCAGGTCGAAACCTATCTGGTCAAGCATTTCTTTCATAAATCAGGGCACTCTATATTGATTTCTCGCACAAAAATATGAAAAAAGTTTTTATTCCACCGGTTATTATTTCAAAATGTTTTAATTTTGCAGACAAAATCAATATTCCATTTTTAACATAAAGCAAAGTAGAAAAATGAAAGTAGCAATTGTTGGTGCAAGCGGAGCCGTAGGACAAGAATTCCTGCGCGTGCTTGATGAAAGAAACTTCCCGATTGATGAATTATTGCTGTTCGGCTCTTCACGTAGCGCGGGCCGTAAATACACATTCCGCGGCAAGGAAATCGAAGTCAAACTTCTGCAGCACAACGATGACTTCAAAGGTGTGGACATTGCCTTTACTTCAGCCGGTGCCGGAACCTCCAAAGAATTTGCAGAGACAATTACTAAATACGGTGCCGTCATGATCGACAACTCCAGTGCCTTCCGTATGGATGCAGACATTCCTTTGGTTGTACCTGAAGTAAATGCTGAAGATGCCCTGAACCGTCCGCGTGGCATTATCGCCAACCCGAACTGTACAACGATCCAGATGGTAGTAGCCCTGAAAGCCATTGAAAAGCTTTCACACATCAAGCGGGTACACGTATCCACTTATCAGGCTGCCAGTGGAGCCGGAGCTGCTGCAATGGATGAACTTTACGAACAATACCGTCAGGTACTGGCCGGTGAACCTGTCACTGTAGAAAAATTCGCTTATCAGCTGGCGTTCAACCTGATTCCTCAGATTGACGTATTCACTGACAACGGTTATACCAAGGAAGAAATGAAGATGTACAACGAAACCCGCAAGATCATGCACTCTGATGTAAAGGTCAGCGCTACTTGCGTACGCGTTCCTGCACTTCGTTCTCACTCAGAAAGTATCTGGATTGAAACAGAACGTCCGATCTCTGTAGAAGAAGCACGTGAAGCTTTTGCAAATGGTGAAGGACTGGTTCTGATGGACAACCCGGAAAAGAAAGAATATCCGATGCCGTTGTTCCTGGCCGGAAAAGATCCTGTTTACGTAGGCCGTATCCGCAAAGACCTGGCTGACGAAAACGGACTGACTTTCTGGATCGTAGGTGACCAGATCAAGAAAGGTGCTGCCCTGAATGCAGTACAGATCGCCGAATATCTGATCAAAGTAAAGAATATCGGTTAAATAAAGGTATATATATCCGCAGATCTGTTTCTGCGGATATAAAAAGAAATCAGGAAATCCGACTGGCCGTTCCGGCCAGTCGGATTTCCTGATTTTCTTTTTTTGTTCACAGCAGTTGCAGCCTCCGGGCTTACAACTTTTCTATCTGGAATCTTCCTTCGTGATTCAACACATAACGCACTCCCTCAGAAGGCAGGGTAATCCACACACGATACTGGGAGGAAGTTGCTTCCATTCCGATTTCCGAACCTGCGGGCAAAGCCTTGCGTTCACTGTCGCCCAACGGAAAATCCTTTGTTGCCAGCAGATAGCTACCGGCCTTTGCCCGGTGCTCCTGTTGTTCATAGAACATAGCCCACAGCAGCTTGTAGGCATCCATCTGATAAGGATAACGGAATGTTTCTTCTCCCTTTCCTACCGTTTTCGAAGAAAAATAAAGGAATCCCCAGCGGTCGGGCATGTGCATGTCGATCCGTCCGGTCGGTTGCCATACCCAGTTTTCTTCCGGACCTCCTTTCTTGAGCCATTGTACACGGGAGAAGTTAATGCGCCACCAGTTGCCGGCCTTCAGCGGATTATTGAAATCCCATGTCAGTGCCTGGTGCGGAATAGCCATTTCCACAGTCCACTGGCGGTCCTTGTCTTCCGGCTGATTCAATGTTCCGTCCAGATGAACAGCCAGCTGGATGCCCGGACAGTCCCACTGAATCATAAAATTGCCTCCCGAACGGTAAGGACGGTTCAGCAACAGGTCAAAGATCACTCCGCGGGCATTGTTCTCAATCTCAAAATAATGATGTCCGTCTCCATCCGGATCGATGAAGACTTCAAAATCATTGTCATAATAAATAATGGTGTCACGCTTCGTCAGACGGGCCTGAATATTCGGTTCTTCCAGTACTGCGCTTACATACAGACAGTCGTCATCCCATAACATTTTCGCCTTGGTATCATATTTAGGCTGGGGGAAACCTTCCCCACTGATATCCCGGAAAGAAGAGGTGGGCTGAGCCAACTTCCAGGAGGCTTCATCCGGCCGGCCGTCTATCTGTATTTTCTCTGCCGTACGATAGCATACATAACCTTCGGGCAAGGTCAGCATGCGAGCATGTTTCTCAAACAGGCTCTGTGCCCCGGCCGGAAGCAGGGAGCACACGAGCAATGAACAAAGAAGCTGAATCTTTCTTTTCATCTGAATGGGTATTTAGTTACTTGAAATCACCTGTCCTACACCGCGATACAGTTTGACCGGTCCGTCAAGCAATACGGCTATGACTGTAATATTCTCATCCTGTACACGTTCGGGCACATCAATGTAAAGGTTTCCGGGAACTTCGCTCCAGTAGTTCTTATTATGTACCTTATAAGGAAGCATCGTTCCGTTGCCTACAACCCACACGCGGTTTACCTTGTTCATCAGTCCTTTCACTTCAATCGGTCCGTTCGGACGGTAAGGCAGATAGAGGTAAAGAATATCTCCGGCCTCATTCAAAGTGGTATACCCCTGGAAGTGTTCTGCAGGAATTCCCGCACGGGTTTCATAGACAGCCTCTTTATGTTTGTTGATCCAGCGGCCGAATTCTTTCAGGATGGCTACCTGCTCGTCGGGAATTGTTCCGTCTTCCTTCGGACCAATGTCCAGCAGCAGATTACCTCCCATGCTCAGACAGTCAACAAAGGTACGGAGAAGAATCTGAGGAGTCTTGTAGTTACTGTCCGAATGCTGATAGCCCCATGAATCATTCATGGTCATGCAAAGTTCCCAATATTTATCCTGCGGACGAACCACGGGCACGCCTTGTTCGGGAGTTGCATAGTCACCATATCCCTGAATACGGGAATTGATGATCACATTGGGATTGTCAGAACGGAGCAAGTCTACGATTCCTTTGGAGTTCCAGCGTTCTGCACTTTGCTCCCAGTCACCGTCGAACCAGTACAGATCCGGCTTCCAGGTCTTGTTCAGTTCCGACAGCTGGGCAAAGTTGAATTTCACAAAACGGTTCCAGCGTTCCGGATCATCCTTGTATCTCACTTCGGTCCGGGTCTTGTTCGGATAATCAGGATGTGACCAGTCAAGCAGGGAATAATAGAATCCCAGTTTCAGGTCATGCTTTCTGACTTCTTCCACAAACGGAGCCAGAACATCGCGTTTGGCAGGAGTTGATTTCACCACACTCAGGTCACCGGCCTTCGTATTCCACAAAGCCACTCCGTCATGATGTTTCGTCGTAATAACCGCATAGCGGGCACCACTTTCCTGAATCAAATCAACCCATTTCTTCGGATCATACTTCGAAGCCGTAAATCCTTCAGCCTGTTTCATATATTCTTCATAAGGCAGATAGTTGTTGAAAAACGACCAGCTCTCGGAAACTCCGTTTACAGCATAAATTCCCCAATGGATAAATATACCCAATTTAGCTTCCTTAAACCATTCCATGCGCTTTTCTTTCTGCGCATCTACCTGTCCGGTTGCCGGAGTCTGTCCCAGCAACGGCCCTGACACCGCCAGCAGGGCGGCAAAAAGTCCGATAATCTTATTTTTTCTCATAAACCAATTTATATACTTTCACAAATATACATTTTTCTGTTCAAATCTACCAATTTAATGCCTACCTTTGTTTCCCAAATCCGTACAATTCAATAAAATCATGAAAGATAACAGCGAAGAAATGTTCCCTCTTGTGGACGAAGAAGGAAATATCACAGGAGCAGCTACCCGGGGCGAATGTCATAATGGCAGCAAACTGCTGCACCCCGTAGTTCATCTGCATGTATTCAACAGTCAGGGAGAACTGTACTTACAGAAACGGCCGGACTGGAAAGATATCCAGCCCGGGAAATGGGATACGGCCGTCGGAGGGCATGTGGATCTGGGAGAAAGTGTAGAAATGGCCCTGAAACGTGAAGCCCGTGAAGAGCTGGGCATTACAGACTTCACACCGGAACGTCTGATGCATTATGTTTTCGAATCTGCCCGTGAGAAGGAACTTGTCTTTACACATCGTACGACTTACGACGGGACAGTTACACCCAGCGAAGAACTTGACGGCGGACGTTTCTGGTCACTGGAAGAGATCAGAAGCAACATCGGGAAAGAAATCTTTACACCAAACTTCGAAAATGAATTCCGGAAGCTGAATTTCTGACTCCGGACTCCTGCGAAAGTGTTAATGCTTGATTTATGTCAAGTATTAGCACTTTTTTTGATTTTTCTCTTTATCCGGAGAATAACGAGCCTCAAAAAGCCGTACTTTTGTGTTGCAAAACATAACAAACAGGATAACTAGACATGAAAAAGATTAAAAGCATTTTGAAAAGAGGATTGGTTAACATGGGAAACAATCAGCTTCGCATGTGGGGTTATATGACCCGATAAGTCCAGTCAAAAAGTATTTTAAGTTTACTTTTTATAGAAGCAAACGAAAAGAAGGAAATAAATTTGAGAGATTTCAATGCGTCAGAGGACCAATTGTGTGTAAGTATGGTTTCAACCGACAAACCATACTTTTTTTATGCCCTGACATCAGAAAGGTACTTCCAGTAAAAGACAACGGAATCTCAACGTAAAAAGGCTTCAATGTGAACACCTGCACATTGAAGCCTTTTTCACTCCTACATAAACTCTTTCTGCCGGTCAACTCCGGCAAAGAGCATGATGGAGATATCAATATTCTGTCTTGTCCTCCTTCGCTTCCCAGTCTTTAAAAGCCTGAATAGCTTCTTCGGGCAACAATACTTCCGACTTTAATTTCCGGTCAGCCGGTTTCAGATCCAGTTCCTCATAAATAAAGGCATCATCAAAACCGATGGCTGCCGCATCATGTTTGTTATTGCCATAATACATGCAGTCCAGATGTGCCCAGTAAATAGCCCCCAGACACATCGGGCAAGGTTCACAAGACGTATAGATCTCACAGCCGCTCAAATCAAACGTACCCAGAACTTTGGCTGCAGCGCGGATAGCACTGACCTCCGCATGAGCCGTCGGGTCACAATCGGGAGTCACACGGTTCACTCCGGTTGCCACTATTTCTCCGTTTCGGGCTATGACAGCACCAAAAGGTCCTCCACCTTCGGCTACATTTCTGATAGAAAGTTCTATGGCCTTTCGCATTAAGTCTTCTTTTGTCATAATCAAAACAACTAAAATTCCTTTTGCAAAAATAAAGATTCCGGCCTGAAAAACGAGTTTACAGGGCTTTTATTTTATATTCTATGATAATCGGATTCCCATCTTCACTGGACGTTTCAACAATTTTGTCCAGCCTCTCAAAATATTGGTTTCTTTTTTCCTCCGGAACCTCCTTAAGCCTTTCCTTCAATTTATATGGCATAACATAAGTAAGGAACGCACTGTCACTTTCGGTATTATCATAGAAGAAAGAAGATGCAGACAAATATGTAAGATCATTCTCCAATGCAGATAAGTCATAAGCCATCACTTGCGAAGTCTGAATGTTTTTCATCCATACCGTAATATTCCCCTTCTTTATAAAGGGAACAATAGCATGTGTATTGTCCGCTAATATCCCGTCAAAAAAGCCACGGCTGTCCAATTCCTTTTGATAATCCCGATTATTTTCCTTCATGGCAGATTCCTGCTCACTGGTCAACTGCTCTGATGCCAGGTAAGACATTCTATTGAATGTTCCATTCCCTGTGGTATCATACGCAAACAATTCATTTGAACGTCCCATAGGAAATAAATAACAATGACCGTATTTTACAAAGGAAATGTTTCTCTGAAGCCCTAATCCTGAATTGTTTTTCAACTGGCTTTCGATAAATTTCCCGTTTTCATCCAGCAGATGAATCACTTTTTCATCATTCAGGACAGACAACAATATTTTATCACCGGCCAGACGTATTCCTGATGCATTCACACCGATGGGAATTTCCTTAGTCCATTTACCGGTACAATCATACACCTGAATCTTGTTTGCAGTCAGAATATAGATGTTTTCATTCTTAATATCAAAATCAGACAACAAAGGGTATTCTTCCGGTCCTGATCCGATCTTTCCGATGCAATTCCGGAAACGACCTTCTTTATCAAACATCATTAATGGACTATTCCCGGACTTTATATAAATAAAATTGCCGCGTCTGGTTACTTTTTCTATACTGCCTAACAAAGATGAATCATTGGTTTCAAGCGGTATAACATCGGATATTGTCAGAATGGAAGACATGAGAGTTTTCTCTTTATGAACAATTTCCGAAGAATCATCTATGATTGCTTCACATTTATCAACCTGCTTTTGTTCACTACATGCGAAAAGGCCGGACAGAGTCAAGGCTAACAATAAAAAAGTTTTTTTCATTTCAAGATAAGATTAATCAGCTTACAAAAATAAAAGGCCTCTGGAAAAAAACTCCAGAGGCCTTTCCTTTTTATATAATATTAACTATGATAAGCAACTAAGCGACTCTATTACATCATGCCGCCCATACCGCCCATTCCCGGAGCAGCCATCGGCATTTCAGGCTTATCTTCTTTCTTCTCTACGATAACACATTCGGTTGTCAGGAACATACCTGCGATAGAAGCTGCGTTTTCTAATGCAACACGAGTAACTTTGGCAGGATCTACCACACCAGCTGCATGCAAGTGTTCGTAAACATCGGTACGTGCATTGTAACCGAAGTCGCCCTTGCCTTCACGTACTTTCTGAACAACTACTGCGCCTTCTTTACCAGCGTTGGCTACAATCTGACGCAACGGCTCTTCGATAGCACGTTTGATGATTTCGATACCAGTTGTTTCATCAGCGTTGTCACCCTTCATACCTTCCAAAGCATCGATGGCACGGATGTAAGTTACACCACCGCCCGGAACGATACCTTCTTCGATAGCTGCACGGGTAGCGCACAATGCATCGTCAACACGGTCTTTCTTTTCTTTCATTTCTACTTCGCTGGCTGCACCTACGTACAGAACTGCTACACCACCTGACAGCTTAGCCAGACGTTCCTGCAGTTTTTCCTTGTCATAATCAGAAGTAGAATTCTTCATCTCAGCCTTGATCTGGTTGATACGTTCCTGAATCAGTTCTTTCTGACCGGCACCGTTTACAATGGTTGTATTTTCCTTAGATACAGTTACTTTATCGCAAGTACCCAGCATTTCCAGTGTAGCCTGTTCCAGTTTCAAGCCTTTTTCTTCGCTGATTACAACACCACCTGTCAATACGGCAATATCTTCCAGCATAGCTTTACGACGGTCGCCGAAGCCCGGAGCTTTCACTGCACAGATCTTCAACTGACCACGCAGACGGTTTACAACCAGAGTAGTCAAAGCTTCGCTGTCCACATCTTCTGCGATAACCAGCAAAGGACGTCCGCTCTGTACAGCCGGTTCCAGAATAGGCAGGAAATCTTTCAGGTTAGAAATCTTCTTGTCATAGATCAGGATATACGGATGTTCCATCACGCATTCCATCTTCTCTGTATCTGTTACAAAGTAAGCTGACAAGTAACCACGGTCGAACTGCATACCTTCTACTACACCGATAGTAGTATCTGTACCTTTAGCTTCTTCGATAGTGATCACACCGTCCTTGGAAACCTTGCGCATTGCATCTGCAATCAGTTTACCGATCACCGGATCATTGTTCGCAGAAATTGTTGCAACCTGTTCAATCTTATCATAGTTATCGCCTACAGTTTCAGCCTGCGACTTGATAGATTCAACAACCTTGGCAACTGCTTTATCGATACCGCGTTTCAGATCCATCGGGTTTGCACCGGCAGTTACATTCTTCAAACCTACGCCTACAATAGCCTGAGCCAGAACAGTTGCAGTAGTTGTACCATCACCGGCATCGTCACCAGTCTTTGAAGCAACAGACTTCACAAGCTGTGCACCTGTGTTCTGGAACGGATCGCTCAATTCCACTTCTTTAGCAACAGTTACACCATCCTTTGTAATGTGAGGAGCACCGAATTTCTTTTCGATGATCACGTTACGGCCTTTCGGGCCCAGAGTTACTTTCACTGCGTTAGCCAATTCATCTACACCTTTTTTCAACAGGTCACGCGCGTCCATATTGAAGAGAATATCTTTTGCCATAATAATTTCCTTTCTTTAATTTATAAGTTATTGATTAACCAAGCACTGCAAGCACATCGCTCTGACGCATCATCAGATACTTCACACCTTCGTGTTCAATTTCTGTACCTGAATATTTACCGTATAAAACTTGATCGCCTACTTTCAAGACCATTTCTTCGTCTTTAGTTCCGTTGCCTACTGCAACGACTTCACCCTGCAACGGTTTTTCTTTCGCTGTGTCAGGAATAATAATACCGCCGATTGTTTTTTCTTCTGCAGGAGCCGGAAGAATCAGGACTCTGTCTGCTAATGGTTTAATGTTCATAATTCTATGTTTTTATATGTTTATACTTATTGAAATTTGTCCGAAAGGACGCAAACCACATAGCCAAAAGTATGCCAAAGCACAAATGTGACAAACTGGCAGGACTTTTCTGACACAACGTAACAAGTCTGTCAATATATCTGTACTTTCAGTCTGACAAAATTCAGTCACTTTCACTCACAACTTGCCGGAAATAAGTAAAAATTTGTTCCTGTTAACCAAGATTAATAAATAAATCATAAGTTCTATCTGATAAAACATTACTTTTGACACATTAAATAAGAATCATGCATCTTCAATAAATCTTATTATACAAAAAACAACCAAAGTACTATGCAAACAAATGTTCTTTCAAAAATGCTCTGCATTTTATTTTGCCTGATTGCAACATGCATTCCGGCTATGGGACAGTCGGGGAACTACTCTGTCAAAGGCGTATTGGTAGACTCCCTTACAAACGACACGGAACCTTACGCCACCATCCGGATTCTTTCTGCCAAGTCGCCTGACAAACCGGTCAAACTCAACGTGACGGATGAGAAAGGAAGATTCAATGAAAAACTCACCCAACCGGGAGATTACATCATCACACTGACTTCCGTCGGAAAAAAGACGGTGGAACGCAAGTTCACGCTCTCTGCCTCACAAAAGCAGGTAGATCTGGGTACGCTTTATACAGCTGAAGCCAGTGAAATGCTGAAGGGAGTGGAAGTCGTTGCACAAAAACCGCTGGTAAAGGCTGAAATCGACAAGATTTCATACAGTGTGGAAGACGACCCGGACTCCAAGACAAATACCACACTGGAAATGTTGCGTAAAGTACCTCTCGTTACGGTAGACGGGGAAGACAATATCCAGGTGAACGGATCCAGCAACTTTAAAGTTCATGTCAACGGAAAGCCCAACACCTTGATGAGCAACAATCCGAAAGAAGTATTGAGAAGTCTTCCGGCCAATTCTGTCAAGTCAATCGAAGTAATTACTGAACCGGGAGCCAAATACGATGCCGAAGGTATCGGCGGTATCCTGAATATCATTACGGATGACGCAAGAATGCAAGGTTACAATGTAACCGTCAATGCGCGCGCCAGCAACATGGGACTGGGCAGCGGTGCATACGGTACCGTACAGGTCGGTAAATTTACAGTAACCGGTAACTATGCATATAATTACCAGACCCAGCCGACCGGATACAACGAAAGTACCCGTGAAGATTTCACATCAACTGACTTCCGTCACTTGAACAGCAATTCGTCTTATGACAGCGACGGAACGTTCCAGTTCGGAAATCTGGAAGGAAGTTATGAAATCGACACCCTGAACCTGATCACCTTCTCGGCCAATCTGTTCGGCGGCAAGTTCAACACCAAGAACAATGCTTACACAGAAATGCTGAACGAAGCCCGGGAACATACATACAGCTACCGCACCTTGTCGGACAATACCAATAATTTCAGCAATGTCGGTGTGAACCTTGACTATCAGCGTTCCTTCAAAAGAAAAGGAGAATACCTCACGCTTTCTTACAAGTTCAACAATTCACCAAACGGAGGAGAAGCAACTACCTCATACGATGAGATTGATAACTACCCGGAAGAACTTTATGGTCCTTTACGCCGCCAATATTATAACAACGATGCCCACACGGCAGAACATACCGGACAGATAGACTATGTGAATCCCATCAGCGACATGCATTATGTGGATGCCGGTCTGAAATATATCTACCGCCTCAATGCCAGTGACAGCAAATATTACCGGGAAAATAACGAAGGAGTCATGCAACCCGATGCAGACCTTACCAGCAAGTTCGACCAGGGACAAAACATCCTGGCTGCGTATGCTGACTATCAGCTGAAGTGGAAAAAACTGGGCGTGAAGGCCGGAGTCAGATACGAACATACCTTTATGGATGTGGAATATGCGCAGTTACCGGACCGGAACTTCAATGCAAATTTTGATGACGTCGTACCATCGGCCAACATTTCTTATATGCTGGGTAACACCATGACGCTGCGTGCAAATTATAACATGCGTATCAACCGTCCGGGTATCTGGTACCTGAATCCTTTCCGGGATACCAGCAATCCGACCTCCATCAGCTATGGTAATCCCGACCTGGATACGGAAAAGTCACACAATCTGGGCATGACATTCAGCAGTTTCAGCGCCAAATTCAGCTTCAACCTGAACCTGAGTTATATGTTCATCAACAATGGTATCGAACACTATTCATTCATGAACAACGGAGTCATGGAAAGTACCTACGGCAACATCGGAAAGAGCAACCGTACACGTCTTTCCCTCTGGATGAACTGGAATCCGGGAAACAAAACCCGTATTTCACTGAATGCCAGCGGTTCTTATTCCGACTTCAAGAGCAGTGAATTCGCAGCAGGCAACCACGGTTTCACGGGCAATTTCTTCGGAAATATCCAGCAGACCCTTCCCTGGGATCTCCGTTTCAGTGTATTCGGCGGAGGCAGCACGCCTTATATTTCCCTGCAAGGAAAAGGTTCATCCTATCATTATTACGGTTTCAACCTGAGCCGTTCGTTCCTGAAAGAGAAACGCCTTAACGTATCTCTCTTTGCCAGCAACGTATTCAGCAAATATCAGGAATATTCCAACGAAACCGTTACAGACACGTTCCGTTCCTGGAGTCTGTCGAAGTCACCCTCACGGAGTTATGGTCTGAGCATCAGCTGGCGTTTCGGCGAACTGAAAGCACAGGTGAAGAAGACAGCCCGCAGCATCAGTAACGATGACGTCAAAGCCGGCGGTGGCGGACAGGGCGGTTCCACAGGAGGAGGTGCACAATAATCTCACTTCCTGATCCGGAAGTTCAGAATAACGGACCGCGGTATGCAGACCAGCATGCCGCGGTCCGTATGCTTTTGACAGAAACCGTCGGCTGTCTCCCGATTTTTGTTACCTTTGCAAAGATGAACTTAAAAACTCAGAACCATGGAATTTGTATGGATATTGACCGGCCTTCTCGCCGGAACTCTCATAGGCTATCTGGCCGCTTCACGGAAAAGCGGTATTCTGCGGGCTCAAATGGAAATGCAGCAAGCCCACGATCTGGAACTTCTGCAAAGCGAACAGCAGCGCACTTCCCGGCAGGCAGAAGAGATTACAGCCCTCCAGCAGAGCCTTGCTGTCGCCCGTACTGAAAAGAAAGCGCTGGAAGAACGGCTGGACAACCAGAAAGCAGAAATCGAAAGCATGCACAAGCAACTGAACCTGGAATTCGAAAACATAGCCAACAAAATCTTCCAGCAGAAAACAGAAACTTTCAGTCAGCTGAGCACGGAACGGCTGAACATGCTCCTGAAACCTTTTGATGAAAATCTGAAGGAATTCCGTCATCAGGTGGCTGAAGTCTATGACAAGGAATCCAAACAACGTTTCTCTCTGGAAGACAAGATCAAGGAACTCGTGCAGCTGAACCAGCGCATCAGTGATGAAGCCAACAGCCTTACGCGTGCCCTCAAGGGCGAAAGTAAGACACAGGGCAACTGGGGAGAAATGATACTGGAAACCATTCTTGAAAACTCGGGCCTGCGTGAAGGTGAAGAATATTTCCGGCAGGAGTTTCTGAAAGATGAAAACGGCGAAGTGCTGAAGAATGAAAACGGACAGCGCATGCAACCGGATGTTCTCGTTGTGTATCCGGACAACCGCCAGGTCATTATCGACTCAAAGGTTTCACTCACAGCATATGCCAACTACATAGCAAGTACGGACCCCAAGGAGCAGGAACAATGGCTGAAAGCCCATCTGGCTTCAGTCAAAGCCCACATTGACGAACTGAGTCAGAAAGATTACTCACACTATAATGCGAAATCACTGGATTTTGTCATGATGTTCATCCCCAATGAACCCGCCTACGTGCTGGCACTCCAGACAGACACTCACTTGTGGAACTATGCCTACCAGAAGAAAGTTCTCCTCATGAGCCCCACCAATCTGATCGCGGCCCTGCGTCTTGCACTGGATTTGTGGAAACGGGAATATCAGGTCAAGAACATTCAGGAAATAGTCAGACGAGGTACGGTACTTTATGAAAAACTGGCCGGATTCACCGAAACCTTCGAAAAGATCGGCGATACCCTGAATAATGCTTCACAAGCTTATCAGACCGCCCTCGGCCAGTTGTCGGAAGGAAAAGGAAATGTCATCCGCCAGGCTGAAATGCTCAAGGAACTGGGAATTACCCCGAAGAAGAAGTTTCCTCCCCGCCTGCAGAAGAGCGACGAGCTTTCTTAAAAACGCCGAAACGTAATGCAAAGCCCGAAATCTTTTCCTCCATTCGCCGAAACGTTTTTTTAAAAGCCCGAAGGCGCGAATACCAGTCTGTCCGACCGGCTTTGCGCCTTCCTCTATTTTCAATTCAAATGTCTGGAAATCAAAGTTTCTTCTTGTTCGCATAAAGAGCATCAATGATACCATCCGCCAGACCGATAACAGGCACATAAATGTAAGCCGCATGAATGATATCGGCAATGGTCAGGAAGATTTCACCGGCAGGCACGATTACATCGGCCCGGTCGGGCTTCAGTGAGAAGCGTTCCATACGCTCAGCCACAGTCAGACATTTCAGACTGTCGTGCAGACTGTGCAGTGTCGCTACGCTCATCCGTTCGTTTTTCTTGTCTTTCTTTTCTGCCAGACGATAGAGTTTGTTGATATTACCTCCCGAACCGATGATGTTCGTTCCAGGGTAAGACTGGGCAATTTCTGCCATATCTTTCTTCAGACGTTCCCATTCGGAATCCTTCACAGCAGCGTTCAGGATGCGGACGGTACCGATATTATACGAACGGCTGCATACCAGCTGTCCCTGTGACAACAGGTTGATTTCCGTACTGCCACCACCCACATCTACATACATATAGTTTCCCTTGCGGTCTTCCATGTATTCGATGTGATTGTTGTACACCATTTTGGCCTCTTCCTGTCCGTCAATGATCTCGATGTTGATGCCCGTTTCTTTCCGGATACGCTTGATCAGCTCCATACCGTTCTTCGCATCACGCATGGCCGAAGTGGCACAGGCCCGGTAGTCAGCCACGTCATAGATCTTCATCAGATGGCGGAAAGACTTCATCAGCCGAATCATGTTTTTCTGTTTCTTCGGTGAAAGTTCTCCCATGGCAAACACGTCAAATCCCAGACGCATCGGCACACGCAACAGCAAAACCTTCGAGAACTTCACTTCCGGCTCATCTTCATCCAGATGTTTGATGAGCAGACGTACCGCATTCGAACCGATATCGATAGCGGCATAATTTTCGTCACAAATGTTCTGTTTTTCAATAACCATAGTTTCTCTCCTTCCTTATTAATCCTGACGGCCGGTAGTCGCAAGGCTCCGGTCATTCGTTTTCTGCTACATAGTAATCATACAGAGCTTCCTGCGAACGGAACGGCTTTTCTTCGCCGGTATCGCGGAAATTGTTTTCACCTTTTCCGTCGACGATACGTCCCTGAAGCGTGTCATTCAGTCCGTATTCCACAATCCGTTTCATTTCTCCCTTGATGGCCGGATCGTATACAGGGGTCACCACTTCCACACGGTTATCCAGATTGCGCGGCATCCAGTCGGCAGAACCGATGAATACCTTTTCCTCACCACCGGCAGCGAATATAAAGATCCGTGAATGTTCCAGGTAACGGTCAATGATTCCATTGATCCGTATGTTGTTGCTGACTCCCGGAATGCCGGTCATCAACGAACAGTTTCCACGTACCACCAGATCAATATCCACTCCGGCCTGCGAAGCTTCATACAGTTTTTCCACCATGACGGGATCCGTGATGTGATTCACCTTGATCTTGATATAGGCAGGCTTTCCGGCCTTCTTGTTCTTGATCTCGTTGTTGATCAGCGCCACAAACTTGTTCTTCATCTCGTTGGGCGAAACCAGCAGTTCCTTGAACTTGATCGGGCTGTAAGGACGTTCAATGAATCCGAAAACGGCATCTACCTCTTTGACGAGGCGGCGTGAAGCCGTCATCAGCATACAGTCGGTGTACATACGTGCATTTCCTTCATGGAAGTTTCCCGTACTGATGCAGGCAATATCCGGTCCGCTCTTCATGGCAATGTGTGTAATCTTGGAATGAACCTTCAGTCCTTCCACCCCGAAGATCACTTTGATTCCGGCATCCTGCATTTTCTTGGACCAGTTGATATTGGAAGCCTCATCAAAACGCGCCAGCAATTCGATCACTACCGTCACCTTCTTTCCGTTGCGGGCTGCACCGATCAGCGCCTTCACCACCTTCGACTCCTTCGCCAGACGATAAAGTGTAATCTTGATACTGGTCACCTGTTTGCTGATAGCCGCTTCCTGCAACACACGGATGAACGAATCAAAGTTATGGTAAGGAACATGGATGAAACGATCTCTTTCCTGAATCTTTTCCAGCAGACTTTCCGGACCGTCAAGCTCTTTCTTCAGAATCGGCGGCCAGGCCGGATATTTCAGGTTGGCACGTCCGCAGTCAGGGAAGCGCATCAGATCCTTGTGATTCTGATAGCGTCCGCTTCTCAATACGGTATCCAGAACATCCAGATCCATCTTTTTCAACACTCTTTTCAACAGATCCTTGGGCATACGTCCGTCGTAGATCACCCGCAACGGCTCACCACGCTTCCGGCTCTTCACTCCTTTCGAAATCTTCTGCAAGGTTCCGGTACGCAAGTCATTGTCGATTTCCATTTCAGCATCGCGGGTAAACTTAAACGCGTATGCCTCGAAATCCGTATAGCCGAGTCCCTCGAACACAAGCGGAAGGCAGCAGCGGATCACGTCTTCCAGATACATCAGATAGCTCTTTCCGTCTGCATCCGGCAGACGGATGAAACGTCCGCACAAGGAAACAGGAACCTCCAGATAAGCATAGTCCGGTGTCGGTTTTTCACCCTGACGCATCATCTTTACGGCCAGATAGATGCTTTCATCGGTTTCGTTGTCCAGCAATTTCACGGCAGAGAACCATACGGGTACAAACGAACCGCTCAGTTTTTCCCGATAAAACTTCTGAATGAATGCCAGCTGTTCGGGAGTCACTTCAGCATCATTCACCAGATAAATATTTTCCTGGCGCAACGCCTCCGTCACACTGGCAACAGTTTTTTCATAGTCTTCCACATAACGCGCATTCAGTTTTCCGATCTGACGGATCAGCTTGCGGGCATGTTCGCTTTCTTTGGCTGCCGCCTTGTCCGTACATTCGGCAATACGGCTCTGGGTAGCCATACGCACACGGAAAAACTCATCCAGGTTATTGGAATAAATACCCAGAAAAGCCATACGCTCCAGCAAGGGTACATGCGGGCGGGTGGCTTCCTGCAAAATACGTCGGTTGAAGTACATCCAACTGATATCTCTCTCCAGATAGGGAGTATTTTTTTTCTTCTGAACCATTTCTTCTTGTTTTTCCGCAAAATAAGAAAAATCTTGTTACATTCATATTTCCAGCGCGGAAAAATTTCAAAATAGCAGACAAAAAGGGTTTATACAAACTCTTCGACCATATACATCTGCTGCATGCAGTGACCGGGAACCAGTGTTTCAAGTTCGTTGAGGATCATGTATTCAGCCGACTGTACCCAGGCAGCGAAACGGGTATCAGGCTGATAAGTCTCTGCAAAATCCAGCAACTTGCCCAGATCAAAATTCTCATCCATAATTCCTGCACCGCTGCGGATGGCATCGAATGCGTTACATTCCTGTTCAATATGTGCCGGAACCATCATAAGAGGTTTTCCCAGATACATGGCTTCACACACCGATTCAAAGCCCGCCGTACTGGCATATGCCCTGCAACCGGCCATCTGACGGAGAAACTCTACGTCGTCCAGCTGATAAAAAGATAACGTTTCATCTACTTTCTTCACCGGTTCTTCTTCCCAGCGGTCCCAGAAAAACCGCAAAGGAGTTTCCGGATGACGCTGATGCCATTCGCAGACACATTCTGAGAAACCGGAATTGACCATATAACCGTGTATATAGTTTCCTGGTTTTGCTTCTTGGCGGAATACATCCCGGCGCAGCAGAGGAGGAACAACAGCAATGCGGCGGCCTGCATCGTCTCCCATGGCACGGAAAGAAAGAGCCAGGCGCTTTGTTGCTTCCAAAGAAGTGAGACGAGTAAACAAGTTCAACAAAGACATACTCCAGCGATCCACTTCCGGAAGATGGAAGTCCTTATGCAGAAACAGATACTGATGGCCGATACATACCTGCGGCACCCGCGGACGGAACAGGAAATATGTCAGTCCTGTCAGCAGTTCATAGAAATTGATTACAATGTCTGCTCCCGATTCCTGAATCCGGCTCCGGATATAACGGATACTCTCTCCGTACTCAGGAAGTTTCAGTATATTATAAGCTATGCTGCGGGGCAGGCTTACCCGTTTGTTGACCGGCGTAGGAAGGAAGTTCGGACTCAGGAACTGTTTCACCGGAGCATGAATGCTGCGTGTAAAGAATCCCGGCAAACGGCGTGACTCACTCTTGCCGACAAGAATTTCCACCACTTCATGACCGTTACGGAGCAATATATTCTCCAGCGTAATGGCCTGGGTGAGATGTCCCCGGCCTTCTCCCTGAACAATAAACAGAAATTTCATGAGGCAACCGGAATAACAGACAACATCGAATCATCCGCCGTCTCCTGCCGTACGGCGTCGGCATAATAAACCACCTGCCAGTTTCCCTGCTCATCCTCGGTCAGGGCAGACATCGTTTCTACCCAGTCACCGGAATTCAGATAATGAATCCCGCCGATCATCCGGTTCTCCGGATGATGAATGTGTCCGCAAATCACTCCGTCACATTGACGCTGACGGGCAAAATCAACCAGCACTGTTTCAAAATCGGATATATAGGATACGGCAGTCTTTACTTTCTGTTTGATGGCCTGCGACAATGAAAAATAAGGTTTTCCCTTCCAGGCCCGGTAACGGTTGTAGAAGCCGTTGAGCCAAAGCAATAAAGTATAACCCACATCGCCCAGTTTGGCCAGCCACTTCATTTCGGTCGTAACCTTATCAAATACGTCTCCGTGCGTCACAAAATAACGTCGTCCGGCACTCTCCAGAGTATAATCCTTCACGATACGGATATTTGAGAAATGCAGCGGTGCCAGGTTATCCAGAAAATCATCGTGATTGCCTCTCACATAAATAATCTCAGTACCACACTTCTCCATCATTTTCATAATGACTTTGAAAAAGCGTGTATGCTCCGCGTTCCATCGCTTCACCCCCGACTTCTGTAAATGCCATCCGTCGATAATGTCTCCATTCAGAATCAGACGGTCGCAGTTGACCGTGCTCAGAAAATGGCTGACTTCAGCCACCTTGGAATGCGATGTACCCAAATGAATGTCCGAAAGTACGATTGTCCGGTAATAAGGTCTCAACTCCATAATGCTCTTTTATTTTTAGACTATGCAAAGAAAGCGACAGCTTATTACAGGAGGATGAATACCAGATTACTTTTCGATGTAATCTGCCGGAACAGAAAAAACACGGACAGACAGCCGAAGTTTTTCCTTCGCACCATCTGTCCGTGCTTCCTGCCGAAAGCCGGGATCCGTTATTTCCGGATGGCAGCAATCAGTTCTTCCGGTGTCACCAGAGTCTGTTCACCGGTAGTCATATTTTTCAGGGTTACCTTGCCTTCGTTCATTTCCGTTTCTCCTACCAGAGCAACAAACGGAATATTCTTGCTGTTGGCATAGCCCATCTGTTTCTTCATCTTCGCACTGTCCGGATAAATTTCCGCACGGATACCGGCTTCTCTTGCCTGCATCAGAACCGGAAGTACATAGGCTGCTTCCGCTTCACCGAAGTTGACAAACAGCAGCTGCGTACCATTAACGGCTTCTTTCGGATACAGATCCAGCTGGTTCAGCACGTCATAGATACGGTCAGCACCAAACGAGATTCCGACTCCCGACATGCCGTCCATACCAAATACACCGGTCAGGTTGTCGTAACGTCCTCCTCCGCTGATACTTCCGATCTGCACGTCGAGCGCTTTCACTTCAAAGATTGCACCCGTATAATAGTTCAGTCCGCGCGCCAGAGTCAGATCCAGTTCCACTTCCGACTTCACATGAAGACCTTCCACTGCATGCAGAATGAATTCGCTTTCTTCCACACCCTTCAGACCGGTTTCGCTGCCGGCCAGCACCTGTTTCAAAGTGGCCAGCTTCTCAGCGTTCGTACCTTTCAGCTGAATGATCGGCTGCAGCTTGGCAATGGCTTCTTCCGAAATACCCTTCGATGCCAGTTCAGCATTGACATTATCCAGCCCGATCTTGTCAAGTTTGTCAATGGCTACGGTGATATCCACTATCTTGTCTGCTTCACCGATGATCTCAGCAATACCGGTCAGGATCTTGCGGTTGTTCACCTTAATGGAAACGCGGATGCCGAAACGGTTGAACACCGTGTCAATCATCTGCACCAGTTCCACTTCATTCAGCAGGGAATTGCTGCCTACAACGTCTGCATCACACTGGTAGAACTCGCGGTAACGTCCTTTCTGGGGACGGTCGGCACGCCATACCGGCTGTATCTGGAAACGCTTGAAGGGGAATGTGATCTCATCCCGATGCATCACTACATAGCGTGCAAAAGGAACGGTCAGGTCATAACGAAGTCCTTTTTCACAGAACTTGCTGGCCAGCCTGGCTGCGTTACGGCTCAGCAGTTCTTCGTCAGTCAGTCCGGAAAAATAGTCTCCGGAATTCTGGATCTTGAACAGGAGCTTGTCACCTTCCTCACCGTATTTTCCCATCAGGGTTGACAGGTTTTCCATAGACGGGGTTTCGATCTGCTGGAATCCATACAGATAAAACACTTCACGAATAGTATCGAATATATAATTACGCTTCGCCATTTCTACCGGCGAAAAGTCGCGCGTACCTTTAGGTATTCCCGGTTTTGTTGCCATAATACTTTAAAATTTTGCCGCAAAAATACGGATTTTAACTGGAATAATCGCACAAAAACACCAGAAATCCGGCACACCTTTCCCATGCAGGCAGCCGGACTTTCCGCTTACTCGCGGCGATTGGTAAAGATCGTGATGTAATAGATCAGCGTTGCCAGTGAACCCAGTGCCGCTACCACATATGTATAGGCAGCCGACTTGAGCGCATCCTTTGCCTGACTGTGATTGTAGGAACTCGTCACACCGGCGTTGCTCAGCCAGGCCAGTGCCCGACGGCTGGCATCAATTTCCACCGGAAGAGTAATGAAGCTGAACAAGGTAGTCATGGCAAACAGACAAATGCCGATGAACAGCAGCTGCGGGAACGGTTTGATCATCAGAATGCCGGCAAGCAGAATCCACGACATGATGGACGAAGAAAACTGAACCACCGGAACCAGCGCCGAACGCATCTGCAGGGGAGCATAGGCACGGGCATGCTGGACAGCGTGTCCGCATTCATGGGCAGCAACCGCCGCAGCTGCTACACTGCACGTGTTGAAGACTCCTTCACTCAGATTGACGGTCTTGTTGGCCGGATTATAATGGTCGGTCAGCATTCCGCCCGTACTGACTACCCGCACGTCATAGATTCCATTGTCGCGAAGCATCTTTTCCGCAACTTCACGTCCCGTCATCCCGTTGGACAAAGGAATCTGGGAATATTTCTCAAACTTACTCTGCAGGCTGCTCTGCACCAGATAACTGATAACTGCAATGCCTATAAATACAATCCAGATAAACATATTCTTTTTTTCTTAATGGTTTTAAACTGTCAAACAAATTCTTTGCCAAAATACACCAAAAGACATAAAACCACAAATATGACAGGCTGTTTTCATGTATATTAACGTCAGCTGCCGTTTTTTTCGTTACCTTTGCCCTGCTAAAACTCAGTATACGATATGATAGTCTGCATTGCCGAAAAGCCCAGTGTGGCCCATGACATCGCCGAAGTGCTCGGTGCGAAAGTAAGGAAGGAAGGATACTTCGAAGGAAACGGATACCAGGTGACCTGGACATTCGGACACCTCTGTACCCTGAAGGAACCGCATGAATACACGCCTTCCTGGAAGTCATGGAGTCTCGGCAGCCTTCCGATGATTCCTCCCCGCTTCGGTATCAAACTGATTGACGATCCGGGCATCGAGAAACAGTTCCATATCATCGAACGCCTGATGGGACAGGCCGAAATGATCATCAACTGCGGGGATGCCGGACAGGAAGGAGAACTGATCCAGCGGTGGGTGATGCAGAAAGCCGGAGCCAAATGCCCGGTCAAGCGCCTGTGGATTTCTTCCCTGACGGAAGAAGCCATCCGCGAAGGCTTTGCCCACCTGAAAGACCAGCAGGAATTCCAGCCTCTGTATGAGGCCGGACTGAGCCGGGCCATCGGCGACTGGACCCTGGGCATGAATGCAACCCGCCTGTATACCCTGAAATACGGACAGAACAAGCAGGTGCTTTCCATCGGACGCGTACAGACTCCGACACTGGCCCTCATCGTCAACCGCCAGAAAGAAATCGAGAATTTTGTTCCGAAACAATACTGGGAACTGAAAACCCTTTACCGCGATACGCTCTTTTCCGCCATCGTCCGCAAGAGTGATGAAGAACTGGCAGAGGAAGCAGCACAGGAAAAAGAGAACCCGGCTGCCCGCAAGAAAGCGGCTCCCAAAGAGGATGCCAACCGGGGAATTCCTCCCATTACCGACCGGAAAACCGGTGAGGAACTGCTGCAACGCATTCAGAATGCTCCTTTCACCATCACGGACATCACCGCCAAGAAAGGTACGGAAGCGCCGCCCCGCCTGTTCGACCTGACTTCCCTGCAGGTGGAGTGCAACAAGAAGTTCAGCTATTCGGCCGACATGACCTTGCAGCTTATCCAGTCGCTCTACGAAAAGAAGGTGGCTACTTATCCGCGTGTGGACACGACTTTCCTGAGTGATGACATCTACCCCAAATGTCCCAAGATTCTGGAAGGCATCAAGGATTACGCACGGTTCACTGCTCCGCTTGCCGGCAAGCAACTGCTCAAGTCGAAGAAAGTGTTCGACAACTCCAAGGTGACCGACCACCATGCCATCATCCCTACGGGCGTACAGCCGCAGGGACTTACGGATATGGAGAAACGGGTATTCGACCTGATTGCCCGCCGCTTCATTGCCGTATTCTATCCGGACTGCAAGTTCTCCACCACAACGGTGACGGGCGAAGCGGACAGCATCGAATTCAAGGTGAGCGGCAAGCAAATCCTGGATCCGGGATGGAGAGTCATTTTCGCCAAAGATACGGAAGAAGAAAGCAAGGAAGGGGAAGAAGAAAGTGTACTGCCGGCCTTCAGCAAGGGAGAAAGCGGTCCGCACCAGCCTCAGCTGAATGAAAAATGGACCCAACCCCCGCGTCCCTACACGGAAGCAACACTGCTGCGGGCCATGGAAACGGCAGGAAAGCTTGTCGACAACGACGAACTGCGCGATGCTCTCAAGGAGAACGGCATCGGCCGCCCTTCTACCCGTGCAGCCATCATCGAAACACTCTTCAAGAGACATTATATCCGTAAGGAGCGCAAGAACCTGATTGCCACTCCGACTGGAGTCGAACTGATCCAGCTCATCCGCGAGGAACTGCTGAAATCGGCCGAGCTGACCGGTATCTGGGAAAAGAAACTGCGGGAAATCGAACGGAGAAACTACGACGCAGCCACCTTCCTGTCTGAACTGAAACAGATGGTTACGGATATTGTCTACACGGTGTTGAGAGACAATTCCAACCGCCGGGTAACGGTCATGCCGGAAGAACCGAAGGCTCCTGCTGCGAAGCCAGCTGCCCGGGAGAAAAAAACCGAGAAGAAAACAACCGCACGCAAAAAGAAGGATGCACCGTCTCCTGCACCGGCAAACAGCCTGCCGGAAGGTGACGCCATCGTGGGACAGCCCTGCCCTCTCTGCGGAAAAGGAACTATACTGAAAGGAAAAACTGCCTACGGATGTTCGGAATGGAAGAACGGATGCACCTTCCGCAAACCGTTCGATCCGGCTCCCGAATCACAGGCCTAAACTTCAAAAACGGATGGAAACAGTTATCAGTCACATGCGGTCACTCTATCCTCTGTCCGACAAAACGGTCGAGGAACTGAAAGCCTGCGTCACGCCCTGCCATTTTCCCAAGCGGCATCTGCTGGTTCGGGAAAACATCTTCTGCAAGTATGCGTATTTCATCGAGAAGGGAATCACACGCTCTTACTGGCTGGTGGACGGACAGGAGATTACCACTTCCTTTGCCGGCGAAGGGGCTATCGTATTCAGCATGGACGAACTCTATTATAATAAGGTAAGCGAAGAGTTCGTCGAGACACTGGAAGATACGGAGGCTTACCGCATTCTGCTGACCGATCTGATCCGCCTGTTCGAAACCAACATCGAGCTGTGTAACTGGGGACGCATCATCCACCAGAACGAATACCGCCGGCTGCACCGCAGTCACAAAGAGCGGCTGACTCTTCCGGCAAAAGAACGTTATGAAGCCTTCGTCAGCCAGTTTCCCGATGTCTGCCAGCGGGTGAATCTGGGATACATTGCCTCTTATCTGGGCATTACCATTTCCACACTCAGCCGTCTGCGCTCCGGAAAATAACCTTCAGCGCAGACCGCCTGCCTTACTGCCATCCGACAAGCTGGAGTTCTTCGGGAAGATATCCGCTCCGGATCCGCCATTCAGCCGGATAGAGATTGTTGGCACGGTTGCCGATATTCTTCGCAAAGCCCAAAGGATGGCCCTGATAGGTGAGCAGCACATAGCCGCGCGGCACATCGGGTTCCAACGTTACGGCCTCCTTGCGCAGATAAGCCACTGCCTGCGTGTAGTCGAGTGAGGCTTCCGGAAAGACACCCCGGTTCAGACGCGTACTCATGGCCAGGGAATGATGCGGCTGCCAGTCGCGTCCTTTCAGTTCGCCCAGTGTGACTCCGGCATGAAGAATCCGGAGACGGGAACGCAGATAATCATACAAACCGGACCATTGCTGCGGGATCGCCAGGCAGCGGTCGTCCTCCACGCGGAAATCCCAGGCCTCGTCAGCTAAAGCTTGCAGCCAGCCTTTCATTTCTTCGGGTACGGCCAGGGGAGCAGCTCCCTTTCCTCCCTTCTGCTTGCCTTTCTTTGTGCGTTCAGGCTTTCCGCCTTCCGTCCGGAACGGCACTTCATCGTCTTCCACGCTTCCTTCCTTGCGGAGTACCGCGAGGAAAAGCCCTTCTCCACAGGTCTTGTGCGGCAGGAAACGGCAAACCGGGAAGTCCTGTCCCGTAAGGTTTCCGGTGATCTGCCAGCTTTCCTCCACCGGTACCGGAAGAATTTCCGCTCCCAGTTCGCGGGCAATCCAGGCCACATTGTCTTCGTTTTCTTCCCGATTATAAGTACATGTGCTGTAAATCAGCAGACCGCCCGGCTTGAGACAGGGCCAGATGTCACGCAGAATGCGCTGCTGACGCTGCCAGCACAGACCGACATTGTCCACGCTCCATTCTTCGACAGCCACGGGATCTTTACGGAACATTCCTTCACCCGAACAGGGAACATCGGTGAGGATGACGTCGAACACCGGTCCCAGCGGCGTGAAGTCTGCCGGATCATTGCTGGTCACAATTCCGGCAGGGTTTCCCCATTTCACCAGATTCTCGGCCAGCACTTGCGAGCGGTTCCGCATGACTTCGTTGGAAACAAGCAGGCTTCCCTGCGGCAAAGCGGCCGCAGCCAGTGTAGACTTTCCCCCGGGAGCAGCACACAGGTCGAGCATGACCGACGGACGGCCGACATACCGGCGCATCACCAGATCCAGGCTCATCGAAGCAGCTTCCTGTACATAATAGACTCCGGCATGAAACAACGGATCAAACGTAAAGGCCGGACGTTCGGACAGGTAATAACCGTCGCGGCACCAGGCCACAGGTTTGCTTCCGGCAGGAATGCCGGATGATTTCAGCGGATTCAGGCGGATACTGACCGGTGATTCCTGCTGCAATGCTTCACATAAAGCCGTACAAGCCTCCTCGCCCATCAGCTGACGGGTGCGTGCCATAAACTCAGCGGGTAAATTCATCATCTATAATCGGATTAGATTGTTTTCATTTCCGACAAAGGTACGGCTTTTCCCCGGTATTCCCAAGCCCTTCCGGAGGGTTTGCAGCATCGTGCGGTCGTTGCTTTTGCATTGACTGGTCGTTGCGGCTCAATCGTGCGTTCGTTGCGGCCCAATCGAGCGGTCGTTGAAGCCCCATCGTGCGGTCGTTTTTTTTGCATTGACCAGCCAATGCGAAGAGATCATGCAGTCGTCCCGGCAAGGCTTTCAAAAAGCCCGAGAGCTTTTTAAAAAACGTTTCGGGCTTTCAGACAAAAGACTTCGGCGTATGAAGGAAAACGTGCCGGCGTTTTTTCCATTTCCGTTTTCCGCAAAAAATCCCTACCTTTGCGAGGAGTAAAGCAAACGAATTAATCTAGCAAAACGAATATGAAACAATATCTTGATCTGCTCCACCGCATCCGGACGGAAGGAGTGAGAAAGGATGACCGCACGGGAACGGGCACAATCAGTGTGTTCGGCCACCAGATGCGCTTCAATCTGGAGGAAGGTTTCCCGTTGGTAACCACCAAAAAACTGCATCTGAAATCCATCATCCACGAACTGCTCTGGTTCCTGAAAGGAGATACGAACGTGAAATACCTGCAGGAAAACGGGGTACGCATCTGGAATGAATGGGCAGACGAAAACGGAGACCTGGGTCACATATACGGATATCAGTGGCGCTCATGGCCGGACTATGAAGGAGGATTCATCGACCAGATTTCCGAGGCTGTGGAAACCATCCGCAAGAATCCGGATTCCAGACGAATCATCGTCAATGCCTGGAACGTGGCCGACCTGAAGAACATGAACCTGCCGCCCTGCCACATGTTTTTCCAGTTCTATGTAGCCGACGGACGACTGAGCCTGCAAATGTACCAGCGCAGTGCGGACAGTTTCCTGGGAGTGCCGTTCAACATCGCTTCCTATGCCCTGCTGCTGCAGATGATGGCACAGGTAACCGGTCTGAAACCGGGCGATTTCATCCACACACTGGGCGATGCACATATCTATCTGAATCATCTGGAACAAGTAGATCTGCAGCTTTCACGCGAGCCCCGTCCCCTGCCCCGCATGATCCTGAATCCGGACGTAAAGAATATCTTCGACTTCAAGTATGAGGATTTCCAGCTGGAAGGATACGATCCCTGGCCGCACATTGCCGGAAAAGTTTCTGTGTAACCCCTTGTCAAACCAACCTTGCTGAAGAATATGTTATCCATTATCGTAGCCATCAATCAGAACCGGGGAATCGGACATGAAAACAAACTGCTCTACTGGCTCCCCAACGATCTGAAGCGCTTCAAGGCGCTGACCACCGGACATACCATCATCATGGGACGGAAAACGTTTGAATCCTTGCCCAAAGGTGCTCTGCCCAACCGCCGGAATATCGTATTGAGCCGCAGCTGCCGGGAGTTTGAAGGAGCCGAATGTTTCCACACCCTGGAAGAAGCCCTGAAAGCCTGTGCGAACGAAGAGGAAGTATTTATCATCGGAGGTGCCAGCCTCTATGCGGAAGCGCTCCCGCATGCCGACCGTCTCTACGTGACGGAAGTGGAAGACAGACTGGCAGAAGCCGATGCCTTCTTCCCTGCTCTGGACCCGGCACAATGGCAAGAAAAAAGTAGAGAATGTCATTCGCAGGACGAAAAACATCTCTACTCTTATACCTTTATAGACTACGACCGCCTCCGTCCGGCCACTGCCGGAAACGGGAATGTCTGATCTTACGCTCAGTCTTCATCCGCCAGATTCATGATCGGCATCTGGCGCTTGATGGCTTCGCGGAAAGAAATAATTGTTTCCGAGCGGGAAAGTCCAAGCGGCTGGAGCTTGTCGTGAATGATGTCCAGCAGGTGATGGTTGTTTCTCGCGTAAATCTTGATAAACATGTCGTACTGACCGGTCGTAAAATGACACTCCACTACCTCGGGAATCTGTTTCAGTCCTTCAGTCACGGCGTCAAACTGCTCCGGATCTTTCAGATACAAACCGATGTATGCACAGGTTTCATACCCCACCTTCTCCGGATCGATGACAAATTCCGAGCCTTTCAGAATTCCCAGGTTCGTCAACTTCTGTATGCGCTGGTGAATGGCCGCGCCAGATACATTGCATGCACGAGCTACTTCCAGAAACGGAATGCGCGCATTGTCAGCAATCAATTTCAAAATCTGTTCGTCTAAGCTGTCTAGTTGATGATGTCCCATTGGCAAGTATTTAAATTCAAGCAAAGATAGCACTTTTAATCCATAAAATAATCGCATTTGTAACTTTTATTCCATACGGAACTTTAATTGGGCAGTTTGTTATATCTTTGTGAAAACAATCATCAGAAACTATGAAGAAAACAGTATGCTCTATCGCGCTTTTTTGCGCTTGCCTGGCTGCCCACGGGCAGAACTTCGGGGACTGGTTTACCGACCGGACTCTACGCGTGGACTATGTGTTCACGGGAGATTATCAACACCAGGATATCTGCCTGGACGAGCTGAGTTCGTTGCCTCAGTGGGCCGGACGCCGCCACCATCTGAGTGAACTTCCACTGGCAGGAAACGGTGACATCGAAATGAAGGACAAGGCTACAGGAAAGGTGATCTACCGTACTTCGTTCTCCAGCCTGTTCCAGGAATGGCTGGGAGAAGCGGAAGCAAAGGAGGTAAAAAGAAGCTTTGAAAACAGTTTCCTGCTGCCTTATCCGAAGGAAGCAGCCACCGTTACCGTGCGGTTGAAGAATGCCCGGCAGGAAGTATGTGCCTCACTCACCCACGAGGTCAATCCGAAGGATATCCTGATTCACCAGCGGGGCAACGAACGGATTACTCCGCATCGTTATCTGCTCCAAAGCGGAACAGCTGAAGACTGTATCGACGTAGCTATCCTGGCAGAAGGTTATACACAAGCCGAAATGGATCTCTTCTACAAGGATGCTGAGATTGCCTGCGAAGCGTTGTTCGACCACGAACCGTTCAAACACCTGAAAGACCGCTTCAACATTGTTGCGGTAGCAAGTCCTTCTCAGGACAGCGGTGTGAGCGTTCCCCGGCGTGACGAATGGAAGAGTACGGCAGTCAGTTCACACTTCGACACGTTCTATTCCGACCGTTACCTGACAACCCGGAGCGTAAAGGCTATCCACAACTGGCTGGCAGGAATCCCTTATGAACATATCATCATTCTGGCCAATACGGATACTTACGGCGGAGGCGGTATCTATAATTCCTATACACTGACCACTACGCACAACCCGATGTTCCGGCCGGTAGTCGTGCATGAATTCGGCCACAGTTTCGCAGGACTGGCTGACGAATATGCCTACACAGAAGAGCCCAGTCCGCTTTATCCATATGACATCGAACCGTGGGAGCAGAACATTACCACACTGGTGAACTTTGAAAGCAAGTGGAAAGACATGCTGCCTGAAGGAACTCCGGTGCCGACACCGGTGCAGAAGGATCCGGAAAAGATCTATACTCAGGTGGGTGTTTACGAAGGTGCGGGCTACAGCCTGAAAGGTATCTACCGCCCGACTACGGAATGCCGTATGAAGATCAACGAAGCTCCTCGCTTCTGCCCGGTCTGTGAACGTGCCATCGAACGGCTGATCAATTTCTATACCAAATAACTTCAAACAAACGATTACCATGCTGACACTTACAAAAATTAAAACGGATCATCCCGACTATTCCTTCGTGGAAGAACTGTTACATCTCTCTTTTCCGGAAGCAGAACGGCGGGATGACGATGCACAGCGCGAACAGACAGACCGGAACCCGCAATTCAACTGTCACCTGATAACCGATGAAACGGAAAAGGGAACTGTCCGGGTCGGGCTTATTACGACCTGGAATCTGAATGGATTTACTTACGTGGAACATCTGGCAACTTCGCCGGACGTGCGCAACCAGGGCTATGGACGGAAGATCATGGAGGAGCTGAAACAGAATTTCCCGGGGCTGATCGTGCTGGAAGTGGAGAAGCCAGAAACCGACCTGAGCATCCGACGGATCGGTTTCTACCGCCGCTGCGGCTTTTCCCTGTGCGAAAAGGAATATATCCAGCCGGCGTATCGGAAAGGGGGCGAAGAACTGCCGCTCTTTCTGATGTACACAGGTACCGATGCCCTTGATCCGCAATTTGAAACTGTCCGTGACAATATTCACCGGGAAGTGTACGGAGTAGTACGGTAAACATTTCCCGGCCGGCAAGAAACAAACAGGCATAAAAAAAGTCGTCTTCCCGAAGGAGACGACTTTTTTTATTGCTTATATGAGAACTATTACTGACGTTGAGTTGCAGAATAGTTGATCTTCAAAGCGTATGCCTGACGAAGTGCCTGTTTTACTTCTGTTACGATACCCATCTTGGTTTTAGAATCAACCTTCAGAGATACAGTCATAAACGGCTTGTCTTCCTCTTTCATGTTTTCACGTTCCTGATAGATGTAGTCCTGAACTTCAGAAGCTTCAGCGAACTTATCGTTCAACTGAATACGGTCTGTAGTACCCATCGTTTTCTGGAACTCCTTCATCGGCTTACCGATATAGATGAATGAAACCAGAGATTTCTGTTCCAATTTTTCCAATTCGGTAGCAGCAGGCACCTTAAACTGAACCTTCAAAGTAACTTCACGCATTGTTGTTACGATCATGAAGAAGAACAACATGGTAAAGATCAGGTCAGGCAATGATGAAGTATTCAGTTCCGGCATCTCGCGCTTACCGCTCTTATTAAATTTTCCCATTGTTTATTTTCCTCCATATTTTTTAGGTTCAGCTTCAGAAATCTTCTGCGGATAGTATTCGATGATAGCATTCTTTTCATCCTCAGAACATTCAGCGAAGCTCTTTCCAAACTGTGAGTTAGCCAATTCGTCACGCAATTCATTGTATGCAGCTACGAGTTCGTTCTGCACCTGAATATACATATCGTAACTTGTACCCACGTCGTTCTGCACGGAAATTACATGCTTGTCAGGAATCATCACGTCACCGAAGAAAGGCAAATGCTTTGCATGTTTTTCCGGCATATTCGGATCATCATTCGGATTAGAGATAAATTCCTTAGCCTTTTCTCTCAGCTGCTTAATATCGAACCATTCTCCACCAACCATCAACTGGTCGTCCTTATTAATACGAACCTGAAGAATGTTACGTTCCTTAATGATAACGTCATCTTTCTGCTGATCGTTTTCTGGGGGAGGCGGAAGACGTCTCGCCAAACCACGGTCAGTATCCATTGATGTTGTAATAAGGAAGAAAATAAGCAACATGAAGGCAATATCGGCCGTAGAACTTGAGTTAATTCCGGGCACTGATCTTTTCTTTTTTGCCATTTGACTTACTCCTTATATTTTAATTAAACTTCAATGATGATATTATTTCTTAAAGATACCAGACAAGTTAATCAATGTACCAACAGCTGCGATACCAAACAATACATAAGTAGAGTAGATCAGCATATCTGATAACTTCAACAAGAATGTATCATTAAATTCTGTTCCATCTCCTAAAACAACAGTTTCAGAAGAACCGATATTGAATGTTACAATCAATAATACAATCAACAGAATTAAGCCAATCAAAGATTTAATTGCAGCTTTTGGATTATCTTTTAATGCTCCAGCAAACTGAGCAATAGCACCAATCAGGGTAATTACTACAGTTACACCAAACATTGCATACATAAGGTAAATTAATGCCTCTGTATTTTGAGGTTCATTATATTCACCAACCGGATTAGTGTATCCTACGAAGTAGAACATGCCTAAAACCACCAAGATAAGGGCGATGCAGACATAAAATACGTAGTAAGATACTTTGTATGATAATTTAGCCATTGTTCTTATTATTTTTTGTATTTCAAGTTGTATTTCATGATCATGTCAAGCAATGTGATAGAAGAATCTTCCATCTGGCTTGTAATAGCTTCAATCTTAGACAAGATATAGTTGTAGAATACCTGAAGAATCAAAGCAACAACCAAACCGAAGATTGTAGTAATCAAAGCCACTTTCATACCACCTGCTACAACTGTCGGAGAAATATCACCTGCCTGCTGGATTTTATCGAACGCCATAACCATACCGATTACAGTACCCAAGAATCCCAAAGACGGAGCCATTGCGATGAACAGTGTAATCCAAGAACATCCTTTTTCAAGGTAACCAGCCTGAACACCACCGTAAGATACTACAGAACGTTCAACAACGTCTACACCTTCGTCGATTCTCATCAGACCCTGATAGCAGATAGAAGCAACAGGACCACGAGTGTTACGGCAAATAGTCTTAGCACCTTCTACATCACCTTTTTCCAAAGCTACTTCAACTTTAGCCATCAATTTTTTAACGTCAACTTCTGCCAAGCTCAAGTAAATGATACGTTCGATACAGAAAGCCAAACCAAGTACCAATGCGATAGCAACCAATGACATAAAGCCAGCGTCACCTTCGATAAACTTAGTTTTCAACTCTTTGTGCATACTGCCTTCTTCAACTGTAGCAGTAGCTACTTCTTCAGTTGCAGCAGGTGCAACCTGTTCTGTTTGTTCTGGAGCTGCTGTAGCTGTAGAATCCTGAGCCATAGCTGTCTGAGTCATTCCAAATGAGAGGACTCCCATCACTGCAAGAATTGCAAATAACTTTTTCATTGTGTGTCTAATTTTTAAGATTAATTAATTAATTAATTAATAGTTTATAAATTGTTTTAGTTGTTTCTCCAAAAATTTCCTTTGCGGAGAGAACGGGATTCGAACCCGTGATACGCTTTTGGCGTATACACGCTTTCCAGGCGTGCCTCTTCAACCACTCGAGCACCTCTCCTCATGACCTCGCTTGAAAGCCTTTTTCTTAAATCGAACGCAAATTACAAATAAAAATGCGAACGGCAAGCGATTTCAGCCACAAATGTATTCTTTTTTTTCGTCTTACATAACATTCACTAGCCAAAAGTTTATTTATACCCCTAAAATTAATAAACTTTAAAAACTATTCTCGGCATTTTTAAAAACTTTCAGCGCGTTTTCCGAGGTCACACGACCTATTTCCGACAAGGAAACATCATACACTTCGGATAGTTTTTCGGCCACTTTTACCAGGTATGCACTTTCATTGCGCTTTCCTCTATAAGGAACTGGTGCCAGATAAGGTGAATCTGTTTCCAGGACTAAACGCTTCAAAGGTACAGATTTCAAAACTTCCGGCAAAATACTTTTCTTAAAAGTTACGACTCCATTTATGCCAAACATAAATCCGGAATACTCCATCAGCTTATGTGCGTCCTCTATTGTACCGGTAAAACTATGAAATATTCCGGTAAGTGATGTTTTACGATAGGGTTCCAGAACTTCAAGCAACTCCGGATAAGCCTCACGACAGTGAATAATCAGCGGTAAATCATACTCAAGAGCCCATTTCACCTGAATATCGAGTACCTCCATCTGCTCTTTTTTAAATGTCTTATCCCAGTATAAGTCCATCCCTACCTCTCCGATACCATAGAAAACTTGCTCCGAGCGCAACCATTTTTCTACCGTACCCAGACGCTCTTTCCAGTTTTCATCTACCGAAGTCGGATGAAAACCAATCATAGGGTAGCACCCATCGTGAGAGTTACATAAAGCCAACATAGCTTCTACTGAAGTATCATCTATATTCGGCATAAAAAGACGTGTCACTCCTGCCTCTGTAGCACGAATAATTGCCAACTCACGATCTTCATCAAACTCTTCTGCAAAAAGATGTGTATGTGTATCGATTAAAGCTACCATATTGCTTATTTATTAAACGTTATAAATTACGTTCCATCAAACTCATTACAAAATCAGACAGATTTTTCTTGTATTCTTCTTCCACGTTCACCTCTTTCAGCAGCCTCATTCCTTCATGATAATATTCATTTATCTTATCTCGGCATATATTCTGCAAGCCCACCTTATTATATATAGCAGTAACAGCTTCTATCTTCTGGGCTGGTACATAGTCTTCAGCTTTCAACCATTCTTGCAAGGAAGCACGTGTCTTGTCATCCGACTTTTCCAATGCTGTTATCAGCATAAACGTTTTCTTATTACATAAAATATCACCTCCGATATTTTTGCCAAATACCAGTGGATCACCATATACATCCAAATAGTCATCCTGCAATTGGAAAGCAAGCCCTATCTGTATACCAAAATCATAAAGCAACTGTGCATCTTTTTCCGAAGCTCCTCCAAGCACCGCTCCTATTTTTAAAGCACCGGCAAGCAGAACTGAAGTTTTCAAACGAATCATTTCCATATATTCATCAACAGTCACATCTTCTCTGGATTCGAATTCCATATCCCATTGCTGTCCATCACAAACTTCCAGAGCCGTACGCGAGAAGATATCCATAACCTGATGTGTATATTCTACCGGACACCCCTGCATCATAAACTGAAAAGAAAGTATCAGCATTGCATCTCCGGAAAGAATAGCTGTATTTTCATCCCATTTTTTATGAACGGTAGGTTTTCCACGGCGCATATCCGCTTTATCCATCAAGTCATCATGCAAAAGCGTAAAGTTATGATAAGTTTCTATTGCCGCAGCCTGAGAGAATATTGCCTGCACATCTTCCTTAAACAGGTTATAGGCAAGCAGCATTAACACCGGTCTCAGTCTTTTACCTCCCAGTCCTAACACATATTCTATCGGGTCGTACAATCCTTTAGGTTCATGAGAATAAGGCAATGATTCGATATAAGCATGAATTTGCTTCAATAATTCTTTTGAAGTCTGTTGCTCCATGATTTTTCTTTTTATTAAGGTTATAAAAAATTTTTAGGCACGAATGCACAGTTTTCAATTCTGCGCAATCCGTGCCTAAACAATATTATCTAGGAAAAGCTTACTGCAACTTGAATGTTACAGGTACGGTATATTTTACACGTACAGCTTTACCACGCTGCTTACCTGGTTTCCACTTCGGCATCATCTGGATCACGCGAAGTGCTTCCTTGTCCAAATACGGGTCAACACTACGAACAACAACCGGATCGACGATAGAACCATCCTGGTTTACAACGAACTGTACGATAACACGTCCCTGTACACCATTTTCCTGTGCGATAGTCGGATACTTGATGTTCTTAGCCAAGAACTTCAAACATTCTGCCATACCACCCGGGAATTCCGGCATTTCTTCTACCACCTGGAAGATCTGCTGTTCTTCAACTTCCTCTTCTTCTACGACTTCAGGTACATACTTGATTTCAACAGCTTCACCTTTATCTTCGTTAGACTGAATAGTAGATTCTTCTACATCTGCATCATTTTCTGCAATCTGCAAAACTTCTTCTACTTTCGGTGCTTCGGGAGGAGGAGGAGCTTGTTTCGGTTCTTCCTGTTCCGTAATAGGAACCATTTCTTCTTCAAAAGGCACATCTACGATACCACTATCGGCAGTGATTACGACATCACGTTTGGTCCATTCAAACGCAACGAACATTGCTGCCAATATCAGCACGAGCCCGATCAGTAAACCAGTGGTCTTCTTGCCTTCAAGATCGGCTTTCGGCGATTTTTTAATTTCCATAAAAAAACTTTTATAGGTTAATAAATTCTCTGTTCGGCAAATGTAGTGCAAATCTTCGAATATGCAACAAGATAAGGGTAAAAAATTGCAAAATACGTTCATTCCGTACTATCTGTCACGAAAATAGACTATCTTTGACTTCTGATTCTTTTTAACTCTATAATAAATAAGGTATGAACAAAATCATCATTGCAATCGACGGGTTTTCTTCCTGCGGAAAAAGTACAATGGCAAAAGATCTGGCTAAAGAAATCGGTTATATATATATAGACAGCGGAGCAATGTACCGGGCTGTTACTCTTTACTGTATCGAGCACGGACTTTTCCTGGCGGATGGAAGCATCGATGAAGATAAACTAAAGCAGCAGATGAGCAATATTCATATATCATTCCGTCTAGATACAGAAAGCGGACGTCCTCGCACATTTCTGAACGGAACGGATGTAGAAAACCAGATCCGGACATTAGAGGTATCCTCACATGTCAGCCCCGTTGCAGCTTTGGGATTTGTACGTGAGGCTCTCGTACGCCAGCAGCAGGAACTTGGTAAAGAAAAAGGTATCGTAATGGACGGAAGAGATATCGGCACAGCGGTATTTCCTGATGCAGAACTGAAAATATTCGTCACTGCATCTGCCGAAATTCGTGCACAGCGACGCTATGACGAACTGAAAGCCAAAGGACAGGAAGCGTCTTTCGAAGATATCCTGCATAACGTAGAAGAGCGCGACCGCATAGACCAGACGCGTGAAGTAAGTCCTTTGCGCAAAGCAGACGATGCAATACTGCTGGACAACAGCAACATGACTATTGCAGAACAGAAAGAATGGCTTATGAATCAATATCTTCAGGCAACTCATGCTTAAAGTAGAAATAGACGAAGGATCAGGCTTCTGTTTCGGAGTAACTACTGCTATCCGGAAGACAGAAGAGGAGCTGGCAAAGAGCGATACGCTTTATTGCCTGGGAGACATTGTGCATAACGGACGTGAATGTGAACGCCTCAAACAACTGGGACTGAATACAATCGACCACGAGGAGTTTGCACGACTTAAAAACACCAAAGTTCTGCTCCGTGCTCACGGAGAACCTCCCCGCACCTACGAACTGGCTAAACAGAACAATATAGAACTTATTGATGCAACCTGCCCTGTCGTACTTCGCCTGCAGAAGCGAATCAAACAAGAATTCGACACTCCAAATCCGGAAGGACGGGAAAAACAAATCGTAATATTCGGGAAAAACGGACACGCTGAAGTATTGGGACTGGTAGGCCAGACCAACGGTCAGGCTATCATTATAGAAAATCTGGAAGAAGCCGAGAAGCTTGATTTCAGCAAAGACATCCGTCTGTACTCACAGACAACCAAGTCACTGGATGAATTCCGGCAGATCGTTGCATACATTCAAGAACATATTTCACCCAATGCGACTTTTCAGTATTACGATACAATATGCCGTCAGGTAGCAAACCGCATGCCTGATATACGCAAGTTTGCAGCCCGCCACAATCTGGTATTCTTTGTATGCGGACATAAAAGTTCAAACGGGAAGATTTTGTTTCAGGAATGTCTCAAGGTAAATCCTAATTCTTATCAGATAGACCGACCAGAGGAAATCGACCGGAAACTGCTGGAAGGCGTGCAGTCCATCGGAATATGTGGGGCAACCTCCACACCGAAATGGTTGATGGAAGCCTGCCGAGAAACAATTTTGTCGTATTCTTGACATCCAAAAATACAGACTTTTATTTGCTTGTAAACTAGTTTTTTAATACTTTTGCTCCAAAAGATTTTAATAAAGAAATAACATATGGGAATTATTAAATGTATTGGTATCTTGACTTCAGGTGGCGATGCTCCTGGAATGAATGCTGCAATCCGCGCCGTCACTCGTTCGGCTATATACAACGGACTGACCGTAAAAGGTATTTATCGAGGATACAAAGGCCTCATCACCGGTGAAATTCAAGAGTTCAAAACCCAAAATGTCAGCAATATCATACAGCAGGGAGGTACTATCCTGAAAACTGCACGCTGTCAGGAATTCAAGACTCCGGAAGGACGTAAAATAGCTTACGAAACCATGCAGCGTGAAGGCATTGACGCACTGGTAGTCATCGGTGGTGACGGTTCACTTACCGGAGCACGTCTGCTGGCACAAGAATTCGATGTTCCTTGTATCGGATTGCCTGGAACAATCGATAACGATTTGTACGGAACAGATACAACAATCGGATATGATACAGCTCTGAACACAATTCTGGATGCAGTCGACAAAATCCGCGACACTGCAACTTCACACGAACGTTTGTTCTTCGTAGAGGTTATGGGACGCGACGCCGGCTTCCTGGCGCTGAACGGAGCTATTGCAGCAGGTGCCGAAGCTGCAATCATTCCTGAATTCAATACAGAAGTCGACCAGCTGGAAGAGTTCATTAAGAACGGATTCCGTAAATCAAAGAGCAGCTCTATCGTACTGGTAGCCGAAAGTGAAATCACAGGTGGAGCTATGCATTATGCAGAACGTGTAAAGAACGAATATCCGCAATATGATGTACGTGTAACTATTCTGGGACACTTGCAACGTGGTGGTAAACCGACTGCACACGACCGTATCATTGCCAGCCGAATGGGTGTAGCAAGTATTCAGGCTTTGATGGAAGGACAGCGCAATGTAATGATCGGTATAGAAAATGACCAGATTGTTTATGTTCCGTTTACAAAGGCTATCAAAAACGACAAGCCTATCGACCATGAACTTGTCAATGTTCTCCACGAATTATCAATCTGATAAATAGAAGTTATATATATAAAAAACTCCTTCATGAAAACATGAAGGAGTTTTTTATGAGGTAGTTATTCTTTTACGAGCCTTATACCGTCATCTTCCAATACTATCAGACGCTTTTTATATAAATCTCCGACAGCCTTCTTAAATGTCTTCTTGCTTACCCCGAACGTATTATATATCTGTTCGGCATCTGTCTTGTCATTTATCGGTGTATATCCGTCGTTATCTTTGATATACTGCAACAGAAGTTCTGCAAAATCATCGACCTTCTTCACTCCTCTTTTCTGAAGTTCCAGGTCTATTTTTCCATCTTCACGCACACGTTTCACATAAGCATGCAAACGCATTCCCGGCTCCAGCGGCTGGAAAATCTCATTATGAAACAACATGCCCGAATATTTGTTATCTACAATAACCTTGAATCCCAAATCGGTTTTCTGCCATACAAGCACCTCAGCTTCATCACCCTGATTATACTCAGGACGTTCCTTCGACAGATAATGCTCTATCTTAGCCGATGCCACAATACGGTAACTTTCCTCATCCAGATGTACATGCACCAGATATCGTCCTCCTTTCTGCATCTTGGCCTTCTGTTCACGGAACGGAACAAAAAGGTCCTTCATCAGTCCCCAATCCAGAAATGCACCATACTGGTTTACCCATGCTACTTCCAGACAGGCAAATTCTCCTACTTGAACATAGGGCTCCAGCGTAGTAGCTACCAAGCGCTCATCCATATCAAGATAAATGAACACGTTCAGCACATCGCCCGGTTTACATCCCTGAGGCACATAACGCTTGGGAAGCAATATTTCGCCATCTTCATCACCATTAAGGTACATGCCGAAATCAACTTCCTTAACAACTTCCAACTGATTATATCTTCCTAACTGTATATGACTCATAACAATCACTTATTTCTGCCAAAGATAGCACAAAAAACTTATATACCCGACAAATGAGAGCTACAAAAGAAAGTCTGACAAACCTATTGACTACATTTGCTAAGTCTGAAAGTCATGAAATAAAGTTTTATGGTTATTTTTATCAGAAAATTTATTCCGCCTATAAGTGAAAAACATCATAAAATTGTTTTACTTAGCGGAACATTTTCAAACGAAAAACAACATATAGCATATCATTAAATTTTTTATTCTATGAAACACTCACTTTTCACTTTGGGAATCGTGGCAGCTTCACTTTCTGTCGCCACTCTTTCGTGCACAACTCAACAACAGCCTACAGAAGTTACTTGGGGAACATTCAACATCCGTTATGATAATCCAGGCGACAGCCTGAACAACTGGCAATACCGGAAAGACAATGTAGCTCAATTCATCAAATCACAGGACATCGACATCGTTGGTATGCAAGAGGTTCTTCACAATCAGCTGGAGGATTTAAAATCACGCCTGCCAGAATATGCAGAAGTTGGTGTAGGACGTGAAGATGGAAAAACAAAGGGAGAATACTCACCTCTATTCTACAAGAAAGACCGCTTCGAAGTACTCGACAGTAACACTTTCTGGCTCTCACAATATCCGGACAGTATAGGATTTATCGGATGGGACGGAGCTTGCAGCCGCATTGCAACATGGGCAAAACTGAAGGACAAGAAAACCGGAAAGATCTTTATGGCAGTAAATACCCATTTCGACCATGTAGGAACGGAAGCCAGAAGAAAAGGAGCCCTGCTGATCATTGAAAAAATTAAAGAAATTGTGGGCGATCAGCCGGCTGTACTGACTGGAGATTTCAACGTAACAGACCAGTCGGAAGCTTATGAAACTATAACAACCAATGAGTTTGTACTGAAAGATGCGTATAAAGAAGCTGCACAACGCGAAGGAGTAGATTACACCTTCCACGACTTCGGACGTATCCCTGCCGACTCTTGCGACAAGATTGACTTCATCTTTGTTACCCCACAGATCAAAGTTGAAAGCAGCTATATTCCTCAAGAAGCTGAAGAAGCCGGACAATTCTTGTCTGACCACAACCCTGAGGTAGTTCATCTGTCATTCTAAATGGATTTTATAAAAAAGATTTGCATCAGAAAAGACTGTTCAAAGTCAATTCTGATGCAAATCTGCATATGTAAAGATGTAGCTTGCTATTTTATCATTCCATCTACAATGTGAATTGTACGGTCAGTCTGCGCAGCCAGTTCCTCATCGTGGGTTACAATAACAAAAGTCTGTCCCAGTTTATCACGCAAATCGAAGAACAAGCGGTGAAGTTCAATCTTATTCTGTGTATCCAGACTGCCAGAAGGTTCATCTGCCAGTACGACAGAAGGATGATTTATCAGTGCACGCGCTACGGCAACACGCTGTTTTTCTCCTCCCGACAGTTCAGCCGGTTTGTGCGAGGCACGTTCGGCAAGTCCCAGAAAATCCAACATTTCACGGGCATTTTTCTTTGCCTCAGAAGCAGAAATTCCCTGAATTAAAGCAGGAATCATTACATTCTCCAATGCCGTAAATTCAGGCAACAGCTGATGAAACTGAAAAACGAATCCGATTTCCTTGTTTCTGAAAGCCGACAGTTCTTTCTCTTTCAGACGGTTTACTTCCGTATCATTCAGCACTATCCTTCCGCTATCAGGTTTATCGAGCGTACCCATTATCTGAAGCAAGGTAGTCTTTCCTGCCCCGCTAGGTCCGACAATACTTACTACTTCTCCTTTATTTATTATAAGGTCTATCCCTTTCAATACCTGCAGTGAACCAAAGCTCTTGGTTATTCCTTCCAACTGAATCATCGTTCTACAATTTTCGTATTACATATTCTGCCAGATAACAGCCAAATACGGCGGGCATATAGCTCACTGTTCCGGCTGTAGACTTTTTATTCTGTTCATCGTCTACCAGTATAACAGCATTCGGATCTGCCTGTTCGGTACTGAACACTACCGGCAACTTACGTTTCATTCCCATTTTCTGCAAACGTTTACGCACTGCCTTACTCAGTCCGCAATGATAAGTTTCCCATAAGTCAGCAAAACGCACCTGCGTAATATCTCGTTTGGCTCCGGCCCCCATGCTGCTTACAATCTTAATACCACGCTGCAAGGCATGGTAAATAAGATAACACTTGGGAGCTACCGTATCAATTGCATCAACCACAAAGTCGAATTTGGCACTGTCAAGCAGTTCAGGTATTGCTTCATCCTTCAGATACACTGGCAATACCGTAAGTTGAAGTTCCGGATTTATATCGAGAAAACGCTCTGCCAGAACCTCAGCCTTCTGTCTGCCTAGTGAAGAGTGTGTAGCAGGGAGCTGCCTGTTAATATTGCTGGGTTGTACTGTATCGGCATCTACAATAGTCATCCGGCCTACTCCAGCACGGCAAATCATTTCCGCTGCATAGGCTCCCACTCCTCCGAGTCCGACCACCAGTACATGTGCCTGTCTTAAACGGTCGGTCTTATCTTTTCCCAACAACAACTCGGTGCGTTGCTGCCAGGCCTTACTATCTTCGCTCATGAATTCTTTTTAAACCATTTATAGAACCAGTTGCCCACCTTATCATAATATTGTGTTTCAGCCCATCCGCGCGGATCGGAGAACGACAGACTTTCATTCGGATCACCCTTCTGTTCGGGATAAAGCAACATGATGCTGTTATTATTAAAATATTTAGATATCTGCATCGGCAATCGCTCAAAAGCTGAATCATATGAGATAGAGCCACGGCGTGCACTGATGATTACCAGCAAATGATCATAGTTCACCTGTCCGGTCAAAAGAAGCAAGTCATCCCAGTTCTCCAGCTCAGAATAAGCCACACGCGTATCCTTATGCTTTTTCTGTATATATCCACGTATATAACCCAATGTCTGGGGATGAGCATAGAAGTGTACCCTACATCCCAACCGGCTGCTCATACGACACATGTGAGTTATCCATTTCATAAATCCGTGTTCGAACTCAGCTTTCGGAGGTACAGCCACAATAATACGCCTCAACGTATTGACAGGAATCAGGAAGCGTGCTACCATCACTTGCAGATAAGTATTTTTCAGCAGATTTTCTGTCAGATTACCAAAGAAAGAATCGACGATACTCATTTTACAATGCAGACCAATGATGATATTCGTCGCTTCGTATTCCTTCGCAGTATGCAAGATACCGGTAGTAATATTCAAGTCGAAACGCGATACGGTTTTCAGCCTTACGCTGGTCGAAGCCGCTATCTGTGCTGCACGTTCCAGACTGCGTTTGCCACGCATTTCCTGTTTTACCGAACCGTTGTTATCGTTGATTACGTTTAGAGCTACCAGATTATCCGGCTGCTTTTCGTCGCGTACCACCATAGCCAGACTCATCAGACTTTCCAGCGTTTCAGGATTTGCTACTGGAATCAGGAATTTTTCTTTTTCCTGAGCCTTCTCGTCACTCACTTCCGCATCGTCCATTGCAATACGTTTGGCCGCATGCTCTGTAATAAACGAACTAACCACACAGGTCACCAGAATAAGTAAGATTGTTCCATTCAGTACATCTTCGTTCAACAGACGTTCTCCATTGGGAAGAATGATATTATATCCCACCAGTACGGCTGCCAGTGTAGCAGCTGCCTGTGCATTGCTCAAGCCGAACATCAGTTCACGCTCCAAAGCACGCATCTTATATATCTTCTGTGTAAGCCATGAAGCAATCCATTTACCCAACAGTGCAACAATAATCATCACTACAGCTACCTTGACAGAATCTATATGACCGAACAAGACATTTACGTCGATCAACATTCCCACACCGATAAGGAAATAAGGAATAAACAAAGCGTTTCCTACAAACTCCAGATGACTCATCAGCGGAGAAACATGAGGTATCAGCCTGTTTAATACCAGACCGGCAAGAAAAGCACCCAAAATACCTTCCATTCCCACAAACTCCATCAGTCCGGCTCCGAGGAAAACCATTGCCATTACAAAGATATACTGCACTACATTGTCACTGTAACGACGGAAGAACCACCGTCCGATACGAGGGAAAGCATACATAATGACTACGCTCAGCACAACAACTTTCAGCACCAGCCATATCCAGAACATTTCGGAAGTTTCACCCTTATACATACCTCCCACTACTGCCAGAACCAGCAATGTCAGTGTATCTGTCACAGCAGTACCTCCCACGGCAATGCTTACAGCCCGCTGACGGTTAATGCCATAGCGGATTACAATAGGATAAGCAATCAACGTATGCGACGCATACATACTGGCCAGCAAAACCGAAGTAGCCAGACTATAACCAAGCAGGTGAAGATTGGTCCATATACCTATTCCCAACGGAAAAATAAAAGCCAGCAGACCCAGCACGGTAGCCTTTACACGAATGCTCTTAAAATCCTCCATGTTCATTTCGAGTCCGGCAAGGAACATGATATAATAAAGTCCCACCTTGCCAAACAGCTCAAAACTGCTGTCACGTGCCAATATATTGAATCCATGCTCACCGATAACGACTCCCGCCAGAATCATACCGATAATGTGAGGAATACGCAACCGTTCCAAAACAATGGGAGCGAACAATATAACAACCAGCACCAGGAAAAAAATCCACGTAGGGTCGGTGACAGGAAGATGAAAATCAAAGTTTACAAAATCGAGCACTTCTTTCATAAATAGGCGTTACTATTTCATTTTAGAAACAAAAATACAAAAAAACTTCCTATTTTCCGTATTAATAATTCAGAATGTTTTATTTTTGCAATCGGAAATATTGGCAGACGAAACACATCGTTTCAAAAACAAATAAGTTTCTTAACAAAGAGAAGATAAAACAGTCTGCACAGTAAGAAAATGTAAGTATTAACAGTTTAAGAATTTGTAAAAGAAAATGAGAGTAGCTATTGTTGGTGCAAGCGGAGCAGTAGGACAGGAGTTCCTGCGTGTGCTTGATGAGAGAAATTTTCCGATAGACGAATTGTTATTATTCGGTTCTTCACGCAGTGCAGGACGAAAATACACGTTCCGCGGAAAAGAAATCGAAGTGAAACTGCTGCAACACAATGATGACTTCAAAGGTGTTGATGTTGCCTTCACTTCTGCAGGAGCAGGTACTTCTAAGGAATTTGCCGAAACTATCACCAAATACGGCGCTGTAATGATAGACAACTCAAGTGCATTCCGTATGGATGCTGATATTCCTTTGGTAGTACCCGAAGTAAATGCTGAAGACGCTTTAAACCGTCCGCGTGGTATTATCGCTAACCCGAACTGTACTACTATACAGATGGTGGTAGCATTGAAGGCTATCGAAAAACTGTCACATATCAAACGTGTACATGTTTCTACTTATCAGGCTGCCAGTGGAGCTGGTGCAGCTGCAATGGACGAACTCTACGAACAATACCGTCAGGTACTTGCCGGCGAACCTGTAACTGTTGAAAAGTTCGCTTACCAGCTTGCGTTCAACCTGATACCTCAAATCGACGTATTTACCGACAACGGTTATACTAAAGAGGAAATGAAAATGTTCAACGAAACACGTAAGATCATGCACTCTGACGTAAAAGTAAGCGCAACTTGTGTACGTGTTCCGGCTCTTCGTTCTCACTCAGAAAGCATCTGGGTAGAAACAGAACGTCCGGTTTCTGTAGAAGAAGCTCGTCAGGCTTTTGCTGAAGGAGAAGGTCTGGTACTGATGGATAATCCTGAAAAGAAAGAATATCCGATGCCGTTGTTCCTCGCAGGTAAAGATCCTGTATATGTAGGACGTATCCGTAAGGATCTTGCAGACGAAAACGGTCTGACATTCTGGATTGTTGGTGACCAGATAAAGAAGGGTGCTGCGCTGAATGCTGTACAGATTGCCGAATACTTGATTAAAGTAAAGAACATCTAAGAAACCAATTCCATTCATTATACACGAAGAGATAAAACATCTTCTGTCGCCATGTAACAGGGAAGATTGTTTTATCTCTTCTTTTTATTTTCTGCTTTTCTATCTATGGAATACACCAGCCATTATAATTCTCCACTCGGACAGATCACTTTAGCCAGTAACGGAACATGCCTCACCGGTTTATGGTTCGAAGGCCAAAAGTTTTTTGCACGTACGCTGGCCAATTGCACTCAAGAAAAAGATCTTCCCGTTTTTCACCAAACATCCGAATGGCTGGATTGCTATTTCAGTGGAAAGAAACCTGACTTTACCCCTGCTCTCCAGCTGAATGACACACCCTTCCGAATTGCTGTATGGAAAATCCTGCAACAGATACCTTACGGAGAAGCAGTTACTTATAAAGATATTGCTCAAGAAATAGCACGACAGAAAGGTATTTCAAGCATGTCGGCACAAGCTATAGGAGGAGCAGTAGGACACAACCCTATCAGTATTATCATTCCTTGCCACCGTGTAATAGGAAGTAACGGTAACCTGACGGGATATGCAGGAGGGCTTGACCGGAAAATAAACTTACTAGCTCTTGAGGGTGCTGACATTGCAAAATACCTCATATCCACAACTGATTTCATACACGTTAAAAAAACATGCTGATGTTTCTTCTAAAAGATGCTCATGTTTTCCCAAAAAGATGCTGATGTTTTACAGAACTTTTGCCCATATTTTTCAAAAACATGCTGATGTTTTCAGTACACCATACCTCTAAAAAGAGAACACCATCTTCTGCACATGCAAAAGATGGTGTTTTCCTTTCAATATCTGTTATAAAGATATTCTTATTTATGCGTTTTTACAATCTGAGTCGGAGCTAGTTCGGCATTACGCTTTTCAGTCTGTGCTACAACGTTACGTGCCAGTTCAAGGAAAGCTTGTCCGGTCACAGAGTTTTCATCCAGCGCAACCGGTGTACCTTTATCTCCGTTTTCACAGATACTCTGTACGATAGGAATCTGTCCCAGCAACGGAACATTCAGTTCTTCGGCCAGTTTCTTTGTTCCTTCTTTTCCGAAAATATAATATTTGTTTTCAGGCAGCTCTGCTGGAGTAAACCACGACATATTCTCTACCAGTCCGAGAATAGGTACGTTTACCTTATCGTTCATGTACATATTGATACCTTTGCGTGCATCGGCAAGAGCAACCTGCTGAGGAGTGCTGACGATAACAGCTCCTGTAATAGCCAACGTCTGAAGCAAAGTCAGATGAATATCGCTTGTTCCCGGAGGAGTATCGAGAATAAAATAATCCAAATCGCCCCATTTGGCATCACCGACCAGCTGTTTCAAGGCATTGCTAGCCATACCTCCACGCCATAAAGTAGCCTGATCCGGATCGACAAAGAAGCCGATAGAAAGCAGTTCGATACCATACTTTTCAATCGGAACAATCAAATCACGACCATCTACCATTTCAGCATAAGGACGAGCATCTTCTACCTGGAACATTTTAGGTACAGAAGGTCCGAAGATATCCGCATCGAGCAAACCTACTTTATAACCCAGTTTCGAAAGTGCTACTGCCAGATTGGCCGCTACGGTAGACTTTCCTACTCCACCCTTACCGGAAGAAACGGCAATCACGTTCTTTACCTGCGGAAGCATCTTTCCCGGTTCCGGACGGGCAGCCTGACGACTTTCTGTAGCAATCGTCACTTCTACATCCTTTGATATATAGGTGTGAATAGCAGTTTCGGCAGATTTAACTACCGATTTCATAAACGGATCGGTCGGTTTCTCGAATATCAATGAGAAGCTCACCTTCATCCCGTCAATACGAATATTATCGGCCACCATTTCGGCTTCTACAATATTCTTTCCATTTCCCGGATAACGCACCGTTGCCAGCGCATCAAGAATAAGTTTTGGATAAAGTGTCATAATATCTCAAATTATTATTATTATTTACTTGTTTTCAGCCCGCTGCGTTTGCTGCGGTTGTAACTGCGATAATCATCCAGTTCAATTTCTACATCCGGTTCCTGCAACTCTCCTTCCTGAGGCAGACGGAACTTGATGTACTTTATATTTAAGCCACGATCCAGCCATTGCTGTTCGTAATAGGTACGGATACTCAGAATATCATCATCCATACCCGAATGGTACAGGTCATCGGTCATAAACTCTACCGGCAGATTATTGGCTTCTATCATGTATTTGGTGTAAGTATACATGAAATTACTGTCGGTCTTGAGATGTACCAGTCCGTCGGGCACAAGAAACTTACGGTAACGGTTCATGAAATAGGTAGAAGTAAGTCGCTTGGTAGCCTTCTTCATCTGCGGATCAGAGAAAGTCAGCCAGATTTCACTCACTTCTCCCGGAGCAAAGAAGCGGTCGATAATTTCGATATTGGTACGCAGAAAAGCAGCGTTTTTCAATCCTTCATTCAAGGCTTCGGTAGCTCCTGTCCACATACGTGCACCTTTTATATCTACTCCGATAAAGTTTTTGTCGGCATAACGTCGTGCCAGTCCCACGGTATATTCACCGCGACCGCACCCCAATTCCAATACAATCGGATTATCGTTCTTAAAGAAATCCTTGTTCCATTTTCCTTTCATCTCGAACGGAACATCATCTACCACCGAATATGGATATTCGAACACATGCGGATACTCCGCCATATCTGCAAACTTTGCCAGCTTTCCTTTTCCCATTTTTTACTGAGTTCTTCTTGTTTTGGGCACAAAGTTACGTTTTTTCACCGGAACGGACAAAAAAGATTTACTACAGAAACACCACGGGCAGACAGAGATTTCAACCTCTCTGCCTGCCCGTTATATATACAATGATTACAACTATCCGTATTATACTTCTTCGCTGGCGTTTCTACTGCTCAATTCTGCTTTCAGATCTTCATAAAAAGCTGCACGTGCAGTAGACATATAAGGCTGCAAAAACAGTAATCCGATACCCAAAGTCAATACAGATAAAATCATCCAGCCGATAAAACTCAAATCAAGCAAGAATAACTTCATCTTATAACCGTTCATCATGCTCATACTTTTTTCGATAGCAGCATTGTATTTCAATTCCGGTTCATCTTTTAATATATAATAAGTCATAGCATAAGAATACGATTTGATAATACCCGGAACAATCAGCAGACAAGTCCATAACACCGTATAAATAGCGACTAAAATACCCGTACCCCAAATTCTTCCGAAATTCTTGAATCCATCAAACAGTTTTCCAATCTCAAGCGGTTTTCCTTCGCGGAACAAGTCGAGGAACAATATGGCAAATCCATACACAAGCGGATACGTTATTATAAGTGAAACAACAGTTCCCACCTTAGGAATAGAACTAACACCTCCTGCTATCAGTAAATATAGCAACGTAACAAGTGCAGCTATCGTCCAGTTACCCGACAGTGTAGTACGTGAAGCTGCGCGCAATTCAGAATTAAGTTTTAACATAGTATTAGATTTTAAAGGTTAATAATTCATTTACTCTACAATCATTACCCATCCGTATGAATCTGCTTCATCACCATACTGGATAGCACGCAGTTTGTTGTAAAGCTTTTCACTGATAGCACCCGGCTTACCGTCTTTTGCGATGACATACGATTTATGGTTTTCCAAATCGTCGATACGTTCAATCGGACTGATAACGGCTGCTGTTCCACATGCACCTGCTTCTTCGAATGTAGCAAGTTCTTCTTCCGGAATAGGACGGCGTTCTACCTTCATACCCATATCTTCTGCAAGCTGCATCAAGCTGCGGTTTGTAATAGAAGGAAGGATAGAAGAAGACAACGGTGTAACATATGTGTTATCTTTGATACCGAAGAAATTGGCAGCTCCACACTCATCAATATATTTCTTTTCCTTGGCATCCAGATAAAATTCACTGGCATAACCTGCATCGTGAGCCATCTTATTGGCACGAAGACTGGCAGCATAGTTACCACCGACCTTGAATGTACCGGTTCCCAGCGGAGCAGCACGGTCGAACTCACGAATAATAACATAAGGATTGGTTGCAAAACCACCTTTGAAATAAGGACCTACCGGAGTAACGAAAATGACAAAAAGATATTCGCTTGCCGGATGAACACCTACCTGTGCACCCGTACCGATCAGCAACGGACGAATATAAAGAGATGCACCGCTTTCATAAGGAGGAATGAAACGCTCGTTTGCCTTTACAACCATACGTACAGCTTCACAGAACTTTTCAGTCGACAGTTCCGGCATCAGAATACCTCTACAAGTACTTTGCAGACGTTCTGCATTAGCCTGCGGACGGAATACACGGATTTTTCCATCTTTTCCACGATAAGCCTTCAATCCTTCGAAAGCTTCCTGTCCGTAATGCAGACAAGTAGCAGCCATATGAATATTCAATGTTTCTTCCGAACAAAGTTCCAGTTCACCCCATTTTCCGTCGCGATAGTAGCAACGTACATTGTAATCTGTCTTCATATAGCCGAAAGACAGTTTAGACCAATCTATTTCTTTCATTGTTAATATAATGTTTATGTTTTACATTCCGTTACAAGTATTTAAGCAAAAGTAAAGTTTATATTTGCAAAATCCAACTTAATCACAGCTTTTTTCCACTTTATCACCCTCATCGAGCATCTTTTTGATTTCAGCATCTGCTTTATACAGTTTATCCCGACAATACTTTATCAGTTTTTGAGCTTCTTTCAGATTATCGCCCAGCTCGTCTATATCGAGTTCGTTGCTTTCTATTCGTGCCACGATAGCTTCCAGGCGTTTCATTGCTTCGGTATAAGTTTCTTTTTTTGTTGCCATAATTATATCACTTTACTCTTAAATTCTCCTTTCGCTACTTTAGTAACAACTTCATCACCGGGAAGAAGTTGTGTTGCATCCGTTACCGCTCTCCCATTTTTTAAGGTAATACTGTACCCTTTCTTTAACAACAGTTCCGGAGAAGAGGCCTTGACTTGTTGTTCGATCAGTGCCAGACGATGCTTTTCCCGTTGTAGAATCACCTCCAAAGCCGTAGCTATACGACGGTCAATCTGCAACCGGTGTTCTTCTTTCAGGAAACGTGTCTGCCATCCCATCTGTATCTGCTTGGTCAGTCTTTCCTGACGGAAATGTTCATGCTGGAGGCGCATCTGTACCCGTACAGGAATGCGAGATACCCAATGCTCAAACTGTTCCTTTTTACGAGTAAACAAAACCGGCAGTTCCTGATAAATAAATTGTGTATAGCGTTCAAGGCGTTCTGCTGTCTGCCTCAAATGATTTATCAGAAACTCGGCAGCAGCAGTCGGAGTTTTAACTCGTGTATGCGATACCATATCGAGTACCGTATCATCACGTTCATGACCAATGCCGGTTATGACAGGTAATGGAAACTGTGCACAGTGTGTAGCAAGCTCATACGTATCGAATCCGGACAAATCGGATGTAGCCCCTCCTCCACGGATAATGACAACGACGTCCCAACGGTCGCATTCTGCATTGATCCGTTCCAGAGCAGAAATAATAGAACTTTCTACAGCTTCTCCCTGCATGACTGCCGGAAACAATCGAGAATGGAAAGCAAAGCCAAAGGCGTTGTTCTCCAATTGATTACAAAAATCACCATAACCGGCTGCTGTAGCCGAAGATATAACCGCGATACGCTGTGTAAGTTCCGGCAATTCCAGTTCCTTATTCAGTGTCAGGACACCCTCTTCATCCAGACGTTTCAGAATTTCTTTCCGGCGAAGTGCCATATCACCCAGCGTGTAAGTAGGATCTATATCTGTTACAGTCAACGAATATCCATAAAGTTCATGAAAATCGACACTGACCTTCACCAATACCTTAATACCCGAAACGAATGCCTGACCGGTTTCCCGTTCGAAATAAGCTTTCAGCTGATAATATACATTACTCCAGATAATCCCCCTTGCCTTTGCAATCAGGGCATTGCTTTTTGCATCCTTCTGCACAAACTCCAGATAACAATGGCCGGAATAATTTGCCCGCACATCGCTAAGCTCCGCCTGTACCCAATAAGTATCAGGAAGACAAGTACGAATACTTTTGCGTACCAGTGAGTTCAGTTCTTGCAAAGATAAAGATGAATGTTCCATAAAATCTGACACTTTCGATGATGCAAAGATAAAGAAAGTTTTTCCTTGTATGGAATTTTAAGTACCTTTACCGCGAATTTAATCGTAAAAAGAGTTTTATGACACAAAAAGGAACAGCAACCGAACTGGGAAACCAACCCATCGGCAAACTATTGACGCAGTATGCCATTCCGGCCATTATCGCGATGACAGCATCTTCACTTTATAACATGGTAGACAGTATTTTTATCGGACATGGAGTAGGTGCCATGGCTATTTCGGGTCTTGCCATTACTTTCCCTCTGATGAACCTGGCTGCTGCTTTCGGTTCACTGGTAGGTGTAGGAGCCTCTACCCTTGTTTCTGTTAAGTTAGGACAAAAAGATTATTCCACAGCCCAACAGATTTTAGGGAATGTAGTATCCCTAAACCTGATTATCGGTATCTTGTTTACGATACTGACACTTGCTTTTCTTGATCCTATCCTGTACTTTTTCGGAGCCAGTGAAGTTACTCTACCCTATGCACGCGACTATATGGTCACCATTCTTCTCGGAAACGTAGTTACTCATATGTATCTGGGACTAAACTCCGTACTGCGTTCTGCCGGTCATCCGCAAAAGGCAATGGCAGCAACCATACTGACCGTCGTCATCAATACCCTATTAGACCCTTTGTTCATTTACGGATTCGGTATGGGAATACGTGGAGCAGCTATAGCAACCATTCTGGCACAGATTATATCTTTATGCTGGCTAATTAAAATATTTTGCAATAAAAACGAACTTTTACATTTCCGCCGCGGTATTTACCGATTGAAAGGCGTGTTGGTAGAAAATATTATCGGAATCGGTCTTGCTCCTTTCTTCATGAACGTAGCCTCTTGTATGATAGTGATTCTGATCAACAAAGGGCTGAAACTGTACGACGGCGACCTTGCCATAGGAGCCTTCGGTATAGTAAACCGAATTGTATTTCTTTTCGTAATGATTGTCATGGGGTTAAACCAAGGTATGCAACCTATTGCCGGATACAATTTCGGGGCACGTCAATTTCATCGGGTAAACCATGTAATGAAACTGACCGTCATAGCAGCTACGATTGTCACCACCAGCGGTTTTCTGGTAGGAGAACTGATGCCGGAACTTGCTGTATCGGCTTTTACAACCGACAGCAAGTTGATCGAACTGTCCGCACGGGGACTCCGAATAACAGTCATGTTCTTCCCGATTATCGGATTCCAGATGGTAACATCTAACTTTTTCCAGAGTATCGGAATGGCAAAAAAGGCCATTATCCTTTCATTAAGCCGTCAGGTACTGATTCTTATCCCATGCCTGCTGATACTTCCTTTGTTCTGGGGAGCAGACGGAATCTGGTTCAGCATGCCGATATCCGATATCCTAGCCAGCCTGATTGCAGGATTTATGCTATACAACCAGTTTAAACAATTCAAGCAAAAGGCAGCAGAAATAAATTAAAAGCAAAAATTTTTATTTATATTTGCCTTACAAACCAAACCTCATTCAATTATGAACAATCACTATATAATTAACCTCGGACGTCAGCTGGGCAGCGGCGGAAAGGAAATTGGTGAAAAACTGGCTAAAGACTTAGGTATAGCTTTCTACGATAAAGAACTGATCAATCTGGCTTCTAAAGAAAGCGGACTATGTAAAGAGTTCTTTGAAAAAGCAGACGAGAAAGCTTCGCAAAGCATCTTGGGAGGATTGTTCGGAACACGTTTTCCTTTTATAACAGAAGGAGCTTATCCATATAACTCTTATTTAAGCAACGATTCGTTGTTCAAGATACAAAGTGATGTGATACGTCATCTGGCAGAACAAAAGTCGTGTCTGTTTGTAGGACGCTGTGCAGATTATATTTTACGCGATTTCCCGCGTTGTGCCAACATTTTCGTATCGGCTTCTCCCGAAGCGCGCATTGAAAGACTGATGAAACTGCATAACATCAGTGCAGAAAAAGCAGAAGAACTGATGGAGAAAGCAGACAAAAAACGCTCTTCATATTACAACTACTACAGCTATAAGACATGGGGAGCAGCTGCAACCTATCACCTTTGCATCGATTCTTCGGTTTTAGGCATTGACGGAACTGTTGAATTCATCAAACAATTCGTAAAGCTGAAATTACAGCTTCCTTAAATTCTTAGAAAGTTATTTCACAGTCAAAAGAGAATATGTCTAAACCATATATTCTCTTATATAATAAAAGAACCATATCATTACTCACCCAATTAGAATCTGATATGGTTCTTTTTTATTTAGCTTATCGGTTGCTACACTTTTTCAAACTTTCTGTTTAGTTTTACGAGCTTTCTCCTCACACAGATTTTGAGAATTATCAGAACAGTTCTCAATATTTTTCTTATACAAATACTGATAAAAATCATATTGAGCACGTACTTTCGGTTCGTCAGGAGTACGTTTGAATATATTCTTCAGTTCCTTGTCTACCCAGCAAGCTTTCCAGTTAGCACGAAGCTGCATATCGAGCATATCTATTAATTCCTGCTTCAAGCTCTTGTCCAAAACAGGTGTTACAGCCTCTATACGGCGATACAGATTACGCCTCATCCAATCAGGAGAACCGATAAACAACCGCGGATCTCCATCATTACCGAAATACCATACGCGGGCATGTTCCAGAAAACTGTCGACAATACGGGTAACACGAATATTGCTACTAAACGACTCTCCGGAAACCAGACAGCATATTCCTCGTACAATCAGATCTATTTTTACCCCGGCCTCGCTTGCTTTGTACAGTTCGTCTATCATGGTGAGGTCTTGTAAAGCATTCATCTTAAGAATAATTCTCCCCTGCCTGCCAGCTTTAGCCAAAGCAATTTCATGATGAATCATACGTTTTAACTCTGGAAGCAAGTTAAAACGGGCTATCAGCAAACGTTTAAACCGAGGTTCATCCACTTCCTTACGCAAAAAACGGAACAGCGTATGCATATCTTCCACTATCACCCGATTGCACGTAAATAGCGCAATATCGGAATAAATCTTAGCTGTTTTCTCATTGAAATTTCCTGTACTTACATAGGCATAGCTACGTATTTGTTCCCCTTTTTTATTATAACGTAATACAAGTGCGACCTTAGCATGTACCTTGAGTCCCGGAATACTGTACAGTATCCTGATTCCGGCTTTCTTCATCAGTTCGGCCGTAGCCAGATTGTTTTCTTCGTCGAAACGAGCCTTCAGCTCTACAAACACTGTTACCTGTTTACCGTTTTGCGCGGCGGCAATCAGCGTATTGATAACCTCCGAATGTTCGGCTACCCGATATTGGGTAATCATAATCTCCCGACATAAGGGATCGTGAACAGCCTCGTAAAGAAAATGTGTAAAATGATCGAAACTATGATACGGATAATGCAACATCAAATCCTTACGAGCTATCCGGCGATACATAAAATTCTTACCTTCCAGTCCGGAAAGCCTCATCGGAACCGGCTTAGCCAAAGGCTTCAAATCTGGATTCGGATTAGGTAGTGAAGACAAATCTTCCAAATTCAAATGTTTATCTCCCGGAACCAGTTCCTCATTGTCGATAGAAAAAGCATCGGTCAGAAACTCCAGGAAATCAGCAGGCATCTTACGATCGTACACAAAACGTGCTATCGCTCCAATCTTACGCTTCTTAACTTTCTCTTTCAGTTTCTCCACCATATTTTCCGAAGGAACATCATCTACAAATACATCCGCATCACGCGAAATTTTACAGCAATAGCTGCAATCTACATCGTAGCCGACAAAAACTTCAGCAAGATTAGCCTTTACGATATCCTCCAGAAACATCAGATAATAATTATCACCTTGTTTGGGAAGTTCCACGAAACGAGGTACCTTGCTGTATGGCATCTTGATAATGAAATACTCCATCCGTTCTGTTTCATGGCAACGCACCCGTACCGCCAGATACTGGCGTTTATCACGAAGAAACATCCTGACCTTCTCTTTTTCAATCTTTACCGGTTGCAAGTAAGGAAATACTTCCTCCATGAAAAAGCGATGTACAAAATCACGGTGAAAATCTTCCACTTCCCTTTTCGACTGATAAAAGATTATATGATTCTGACGGAGTCCGGGCAATATCTTCTGCTCGTAAATCCGGATTCTGTCTTCCAGTTGTGCATTGACTATCTCCGCAATTTTACGAATCAGCTCATGTGCCTGGTCTACAGTCATGTCTTCGCTTTTTCCACCGGAAGCAACAACTTTATGTTCGGCAACACGGACCTTATAGAACTCCTCCAGATTGGATGAATAAATTGCAATGAAGTTTATCCGCTCATACAATGGCAAATCATCGTCATCAGCTTCAAGCAACACACGATGATTGAAGGAAAGCCAGCTTATGTCGCGGTTAAAATATCTATATTGTTTTTCCATAATGCCATGAATCAAGGTTGAGTCAAAAATACTATCTTTGTCCGACAAAACCAAAGAAAAAATGACAAGAATCGGATTATTATCGGACACTCACGGCTACTGGGACGAACGTTACCTGAAATATTTTGATCCGTGCGACCAGATATGGCATGCCGGCGATATCGGTTCGATGGAAGTAGCAGAACGACTCGCAGCCTTCCGCCCCCTGAAAGCAGTATATGGAAATATAGACGGACAAGACATGAGGCACACGTTTCCTGAAACAGCACGCTTCACCGTCGACGGAGCAGATGTACTGATGAAACATATAGGAGGATATCCCGGTAAATATGATCCTTCTATCCGCTCTGTCCTTTTTGCCAATCCTCCCAAGCTTTTTATAAGCGGTCATTCACATATTCTGAAGGTGAAATATGACCAGACACTCGGATTACTGCACATAAATCCCGGAGCAGCAGGAATATACGGATTCCATACGGTCCGTACTTTAGTACGTTTCAGCATCGACAACGGAAACTTTTCCGACCTGGAAGTAATAGAATTAAACAAGTAATTGTTTGCCTGATTAAAAAAACTTTCCGAAATTTGTAACCGATTTTAAGCAACATCTTATATGAAAACTTATTTAGTAACAGGAGCAGCCGGATTTATCGGCGCCAATTATATAAAGTATATCTTAGCAAAACACGAAGACATTAAGGTTGTTATACTTGACGCTTTGACTTATGCCGGAAATCTAGGTACTATTGCCAAAGATGTAGACAACGAACGTTGCTTTTTCATAAAAGGCAACATATGCGACCGTGAGCTTGCCGACCGACTTTTTTCAGAATATAAATTCGATTATATCGTAAATTTCGCTGCCGAAAGCCACGTAGACCGCAGTATAGAAAATCCACAGCTGTTCCTTCAGACTAATATCCTGGGAACTCAAAACCTGCTGGATGCAGCCCGCCGTGCATGGGTTACCGGAAAAGACGAAAACGGTTATCCTACATGGAGAAAAGATGTACGCTATCATCAGGTATCAACCGACGAAGTATATGGTTCGCTGGGTGAAGAAGGCTTCTTCACTGAAGAAACTCCTTTATGCCCGCACAGCCCATACAGTGCGTCAAAGACCAGTGCCGATTTAATCGTAATGGCATATCGTGACACTTATAAGATGCCGGTTACTATCACACGTTGCTCAAACAATTACGGTCCTTATCACTTCCCGGAAAAACTGATTCCGTTAATTATCAAAAATATCCTTGAAGGAAAACGCCTTCCAGTCTATGGAAACGGTACAAACGTACGCGACTGGTTGTATGTAGAAGACCACTGCAAGGCTATCGATCTGGTAGTACGCCAGGGTAAGAACGGAGAAATTTACAATGTAGGCGGACATAACGAAAAACAGAATATAGAAATCGTAAAACTTACCATTGCTACAATCCGACGTTTAATGGAAGAAGAACCTGCTTACCGTAAGGTTTTGAAGAAAAAAGAACTGGATGAAAATGGTGAAATCCGCATCGACTGGATAAACGATTCACTGATTACTTTTGTAAAAGACCGTTTGGGACATGACCAGCGTTATGCTATCGACCCGACTAAAATTACTCGTGAACTAGGATGGACTCCCGAAACTAAGTTCGAAGATGGTATTGTAAAAACCATTATCTGGTATTTGAACAATCAGGACTGGGTAAAGAGCGTTACTAGCGGTGACTATCAGAATTACTACGAAAACATGTATAAAAACAGATAAATATATTTTTATCTGAACTGCTATATAACAAAAAATGTCCCGCAGGATTGAAAACAAATCCTGCGGGACTTTTTGTCTTTATACCTCATACATACAATACATTATTATTGTTTAGCAATCTATATTAACTTTCTACCAGCAAACTGACATTCTTTTGAGGCTCAAAATAGAAAATAACAGACTTACTTATATTGTATCCATACGTTAGAGTACAAAAAATCCCCTGCTTTAGCTTTGTTCATATTGATAATGTGGCTAAAAGCAGGAGATTTTTTACTATTAAAGTTTCAACCTATAAGATTTTTACTTTATACTTTATTTTAAGACAAGTTCGGAAAGCTGATAAAACATCAGGAAAAAGCCTTATTTTTTTGTACAAAGAAGTACAACTTTTGTAGAAAAATAAAAAAAACATCAGCATGTTTTCTCTGCCTTTTCAGCAAAAATAAAAACACTTTCCCAAATGAATCATAAAAAGCTGTCAATCACTACTGTTTCAGCAGATAAGCTTTAAATGACGCAAAGTCTTTTTGCATAGGTACACTTTGTTTTGTACCACGCATGAAAGCCTGTAGCTTTTCGGGTATCTTTACTTCTGTACCGATAATCGCTTCTACTGTTTGCAGGAACTTCGCCGGATGAGCAGTTTCAAGAAAGACCCCGTTTTCTTCAGGCTGCAAGTCTTCTGCCAAGGCACGATACCCACATGCACCATGAGGATCGAGCAGATATCCGGTTTCTTCGTAAGTTTTCTGTACTGTTTCACGTATCTGTTCGTCGGTATAAGTCTCCCCACTAATTTCGGATGCTATAGCATCGTGACTACCTTCATATAAATCGAGGATACGGGCAAAATTACTCGGATCTCCTACATCCATAGCATTGGCAATGGTTGCTATTGAGGGTCGAGGACTGTATTCTCCAGTCTTCAGGTATTGATAAAAGATGTCATTACGGTTATTTGCCGCAATGAAGCGTTTCACGGGTAGTCCCATACGCTTACCAAACAGGCCGGCTGTTATGTTTCCGAAGTTTCCGCTAGGCACGCAAATCACCAAATTGTCTGCTTTTCCTTGCTTTTTCATCTGTGCATACGCATAGAAATAATAAAAAGCCTGAGGCAAGAAACGGGCCACATTGATAGAGTTTGCCGAAGTGAGCTGCATATGTTCGTTCAGTTCCTTATCCATAAAGGCATTCTTCACCAGTGCCTGACAGTCGTCGAACGTACCGTCTACTTCAATAGCCGTTATATTCTGTCCGAGTGTAGTAAACTGCTTTTCCTGAATCTCGCTGACTTTACCTTTCGGGTAAAGCACATATACATGAATCCCTTCTACCCCCAGAAAACCATTTGCTACGGCACTGCCTGTATCTCCGGAAGTAGCAACCAGTACATTCACCTGTTTCTTGCCTTCCTTACGGATGAAATATCCCAGCAAGCGTGCCATGAAACGTCCGCCTACATCCTTAAAAGCCAATGTAGGACCATGAAACAGTTCCAGCGAGTAAATATTGTCCTTCACCTTCACTACCGGAGCATCAAAACTAAGTGTATCGTATACAATGTGTTTCAACGTTTCGGCAGGAACATCTTCACCGAAAAAAGCATCAGCTACACGATAAGCTATTTCCTGAAACGAAAGATTTTCTATCTCATCATAAAAAGACTGAGGCAAAGCCTTGATGGCACGAGGCATATACAAACCTTTATCGCCTGCCAGTCCACGTACTACAGCTTCCTCAAGTGTTGCGTCGGAAGCCTTCTTATTTGTACTGTAATATTTCATAACTCTCTAGTGTAAATTCATAAACTCATTCATAAACTCATCTTTTTCCATCGTACCGTATCCTCCTTCCCGGCAGGCTATTTCATCGTAACTCTGCACGCTATCGGGAGTAATACCTGGATAATAAATCAGGAAAGGTATCGGTTCGGCTGTATGTGTACGCAGTTCGCACGGAGTAGGATGATCGGGCAACACAGCTATCGCTACCGGCTCATCCCAGTTTTTTACTTCTTCGTAAATAGGTCCGACTGCACGGCTGTCCAGATATTCAATGGTTTTCAGCTTCAAGTCTATATCTCCTTCATGTCCGGCCTCATCACTAGCCTCGATATGCAGGTAAACAAAGTCATCAGTTTTTAACGCTTCGATAGCTGCCTGAGCCTTGCCTTCGTAATTCGTATTGTAAAGTCCGGTAGCTCCCTCTACATCTATACAACGCAGCCCCGCATAACGTCCGATACCACGAATCAAATCGACAGCCGTAATGACCGATCCTCTATGAATGGAAGGGTATTTCTGTGATAAAGGTTCCATCTTCGGACGATACCCCGGACTCCATGGCCAAATGCTGTTGGCTGCATCTTTTCCCTCTGCCATACGCTTCTGATTGACCGGATGAGTGGCAAGCAATTCCTGCGATTTCAAAATCAAGGCATTCAGCAAGTCGGCAGTTTCTTGTGCTTCCGGACATAAGGCTTTTACCAGATTCGGACGAAAAGGCTTCAGCGGGACATCGTGTGGCGGCACACAAGCCAGACGTTTGTCGCCTCCTTTGATGACAAGCAAATGACGATATTGTACCCCCGTATAAAAACGAATACGGTCTGTTCCTAATTTCTCATCAAGATACTTAATCAGCTGGTCGGCTTCTTCGGTCGTGATATGTCCTGCCGAATGATTTTTCAGGATATCTCCTTCTACACAGATCAGGTTGCAGCGCATGGCCATATCGCCCGGTTCCAGATCTACACCGATACTGGCAGCCTCAAGTACGCCTCTTCCTTCGTAAACTAACGGCAGGTCGTAACCCATAACCGACATGTTCGCAACCTCACTTCCGGGATGAAAACCGTCGGCAACTGTTTTCAGCATCCCCGTACGTCCCATTTGGGCTAGTTTGTCCATGTACGGAGTATTTGCATATTGTAACAATGTTTTGTTTCCCAGCGATGGTACGGCCCAGTCCGCCATACCGTCGCCTAAAATAATAATGTGCTTCATAAGCCTAAATGTTTGCGATACTCATTATATCGGCAAAGACTCCGGCTGCGGTAACACCTGCTCCGGCTCCATAACCCTGAATGAGCATCGGGTACTCGTTATATCGTTCAGTTGTAAGCAAAATAATATTATTACTACCTTCCAGTGTATAAAACGGATGATTCCGGCCTACTTCCTGCAAAGCCACGACTCCATGTCCATTTTCCAGACTAGCTACAAAACGCCAGTGTTTTCCTTCTTTTTCCAATACTTTACGACGTGCTTCAAATTCATCGTCAAGAGCTGGAATCTTTTTCCAGAAGTCATCCAGTGAACCTTCGAACAATTCGTTAGGAATAAACAAGTGCTTCTCTACATCTTCCTGATTCAACCGATATCCTGCTTCGCGTGCCAGAATAACAAGTTTACGGATAACATCCTTCCCGCTCAGGTCGATACGCGGATCAGGTTCTGAATATCCTTCTTCTTTTGCTTTATGAATAGTTTCACTAAGAGGTACATCGGCACTGATAGTATTGAATATGTAGTTCAGTGTACCGCTAAGTACAGCTTCAATCTTTACAATTTTATCTCCACTGTTTATCAAATCGTTTATCGTATTTATCACAGGAAGACCTGCTCCCACATTTGTTTCAAACAAGAATTTCACTCCACGCTGGCGAGCAATCTGCTTCAGTTCCGCATAATTCTCGTATTCCGACGATGCGGCAATCTTATTGGCTGCTACAACCGAAATATTGTGACTTAAAAATTCCTTATAAAGTCCGGCTATTTCTGGGCTTGCAGTACAGTCCACAAATACAGAATTGAAAATATTCATGCCAACAATCTCATCCTGAAGTACCTGAGGAGATGAAGGTATTCCTTTTTCATCCAATTCCTGACGATAGTTAGACAGGTCGATTCCTCTGCGGGTAAATAAAGCTTTATGTCCATTGGCTATACCTACCACATTCAGCATCAGTCCACGTTCACGTTTCAGTCGTTCCTGCTGACTGCTGATCTGTTCGATAAGACTATGCCCTACCGTTCCGATACCACAAATGAAAAGGTTCAGTACCTGGTATTCGGACAAGAAGAAAGAATCGTGAATAACATTCAATGTCTTACGCAACGAAGCTCCGTCTACTACAAACGAAATATTTGTTTCGGAAGCTCCCTGTGCACAAGCTATCACGTTGATACCGTTACGTCCCAGTGTACCAAACAACTTTCCGGCAATACCCGGTGTATGCTTCATGTTCTCTCCGACAATCGCCACAGTAGCCAGTCCGCTTTCTGCTTTCATCGGGCTGATTTCGCCCATTTCTATTTCCTTGGCAAACTCTTCATTCAATACTTCGCAAGCCAGATCAGCATCCACGGTCCGTACACCTATAGACGTTGAATTCTCCGAAGAAGCCTGTGAAACGAGGAACACACTGATACCATTTTCAGCCAATGTCTTGAATATTCGGTAGTTCACTCCAATCACACCGACCATTCCCAGTCCGGTCATGGTTATCAGACACGTGTCATTAATAGAAGAAATACCCTTAATGGCTTTCGATGAGTGATCAGCCTCCTGTTTTACGATAGTTCCCGGAGCATCAGGATTGAATGTATTCTTTATTAAAATAGGTATATTCTTATGACAAACCGGATAAATAGTAGGGGGATAAACTACCTTCGCACCAAAGTTGCACAACTCCATTGCCTCTACGTAACTCAATTCCGTAATAGGATATGCAGTACTGATAACTCTCGGATCGGCTGTCATGAAGCCATCTACATCTGTCCAAATCTCCAGTACATCGGCATCCAGTGCAGCTGCCAGAATAGAAGCTGTATAATCGGAACCGCCTCGTCCAAGATTTGTCACTTCTCCTGTAGTCTTATCAGTAGAAATAAATCCAGGAACAAGTGATATAGAAGGAATTTCATGGAACGTTTCACGAACCAGACGATTGGTAAGTTCCGAATCAAGTATATGTTTGTTGTGTTTCTTTTCTGTTTTAATAAACAGACGGGAATCAAACCACTGGGCTCCTTCTATCAGTGTTGCTACGATAATAGAAGAAAGGCGCTCGCCATAGCTTACAATTGTAGCCGAAGTCTTTGGCGACAAATCACGTATAAGATATATTCCCTGAAAAATATCTTTCAGTTCACTCAGCAGTTCATTCACACAGTCAAGCAGCAATTCACGTTTCTGTCCTGCCGGAATGACGGTATAAACCATTTCTATATGACGGTTTACAATCTCCTTCATCTCCTTTTCATAACCGGAATCACCGTTGGCAGCCATAGTCGAAGTCTTAATCAACTTATCAGTTATACCACCCAATGCTGAAACGACTACTATCACTTTATCATCAACCGCTTCAACAATTTTCTTTACATTCAACATGCTGCTGACAGAACCCACTGATGTTCCACCGAATTTTAATACCTTCATGTACTTATATTTTTATAACAAGGACTGTTCTTTCATACAAGAAAGCCCACTTGTCAGATAAAACAAAATAAATAATTGATTAAAATAAAACGAAATGCCTGAGTCCACAGGCGTGTAACACGTAGAAACACCTAAATACAATCTCTCACCCCCGAGGGGTCATCCCGGTTACAGATGTGAATGTTGCAGTGCGCCCCATTCCGACCATCATTGTGATATGAAGAGAGTATTTGTTCATGTATTATTGTTTTGTTGTCGGCAAATATAGTAACATTTTTCTTCAATCAAACATTTTTCAACTATTTTTTCGCATAAAAAGTAGAAAAATTGGGACAAAACGTTTATTTCATCACTAAACCCATCCTCTTTTCATAGAAGGCACATTTATTTATTCACAATAAAAATCCCGCTCTTTTATCATACTAAATACAGACATTCACTCATAGCCATTAGCATAATTATCAGTAAACTATTGCAGAAAAATAAAAAATCATGTATTTTTGTTCACATTAATTTAGCATAAGTCTAACCCGATAAACTTTAGAATTTTAATATGGCAGACTCAAAGACAATTCTCAGCGGAGCTGAAGAGAAAATGGATATGGCAATTATGTATCTGGAAGATGCACTGGCACACATCCGTGCAGGAAAAGCAGACGTACGCTTGCTGGACGGCATCCGCGTAGATTCTTACGGAAGCATGGTCCCCATCAATAATGTAGCAGCAGTGACTACCCCTGATGCACGCAGTATCGCTATAAAACCTTGGGACAAGAGTATGTTCCGTGTTATTGAAAAAGCAATTATCGACTCTGAATTGGGTATCATGCCCGAAAACAATGGAGAAATTATCCGTATAGGTATTCCTCCTTTGACAGAAGAGCGTCGTAAACAACTGGCAAAACAGTGTAAAGGTGAAGGCGAAACAGCTAAAGTCAGCGTTCGTAACGCACGACGTGATGCTATCGATGCTTTGAAAAAAGCCGTAAAAGACGGTATGCCTGAAGACGAACAAAAGAACTCTGAAGCAAAATTGCAGAAATCTCATGACAAGTATATCAAACAGATCGACGATATGCTTGCTGCTAAAGACAAAGAAATCATGACTGTTTAATTAATTTTATAAAGGATGAAGAACGAAGCTTCAACGACGCTCTGAAAACAGAATGCGTCAGCTTTTCTTCATCCTTTATCTTTCATCCTATAAAAATTTGGAAAAAGGCTTAGTCATTAAAAACACAGGAAGTTGGTATCTCGTCAAAACAGACGACAACCGGCAAATAGAATGTAAAATCAAAGGAAACTTCCGCCTGAAAGGAATCCGTAGTACCAATCCCATTGCCGTAGGCGACCGGGTACAAATCTCAATCAACGCTGAAGGTACAGCTTTCATTACAGAAATAGAAGACCGGAAAAATTATATTATCCGTCGTGCATCAAATCTGTCCAAACAATCGCATATTATTGCAGCAAATCTGAACCAGTGCATGCTGATAGTTACTGTCAACTATCCGGAAACATCAACTACGTTCATCGACCGTTTTCTGGCATCAGCAGAAGCTTATCGTGTACCTGTCTGTCTTGTATTCAACAAAATCGACCGGTATTCGGATGAGGAACTTCATTATCTGGAAGCATTGACCAATCTTTACACACATATCGGTTATCCTTGCTTCAAGATTTCTGCATTAAATCAGACAGATATCGAAGAAATAAAAAAAGAGCTGAAAGGAAAAGTCACCTTATTTTCCGGACATTCCGGAGTTGGAAAATCGACATTAATTAACGCCATCCTTCCAGATCAAAAAATAAAAACAGGAGAAATATCGACAGTACATAATAAAGGTATGCACACTACGACTTTCTCTGAAATGTTTCCTATAGGTGAAGAAGGTTATATCATTGACACTCCGGGAATTAAAGGGTTTGGTACTTTTGACATGGAGGACGAAGAAGTAGGACATTACTTCAAAGAAATCTTTGAGTTCTCAGCTAAATGCAAATACGGTAATTGTACCCATCGACATGAACCGGGATGCGCCGTACGTGAAGCCGTGGAAAACCATTATATCAGTGAATCACGTTATGCTTCTTACTTAAATATACTGGAGGACAAAGAAGAAGGGAAATACCGCTCAGCTTATTAATCTTTTAAATCTAACAGACATGAAAAAACTCACTTTTTGTATACTACTTGCAACCATGTCGTGGTTTGCAACTACAAATGCATATGCAAAGAAAAACTCAGGACCTACTCCAGAGGAAAAAGGACTTGCTCAAATCAACCAGGCAAATGCAGAAGCTTTTGTCCGTTTCCTGGCAGCAGATGAGCTGAAAGGCCGGGAAGCCGGAACAGAAGAGGGAAGAATAGCCGGAAACTACATTGCTTCGCTATTACAGCAATGGGGTGTTTCTCCGGTATTCGACAGCTATTTCCAACCGTTTGAAGCATACCGTGTAGAACGACAGAAAAAAGGCAAGTTGCAAGTTCATCCCGATTCAATCCAACTAATCAAACAGGGAGTACATCAAAAATATCACATGCGCAATGTACTTGCAAAAATAGATGGAAAGAACAAGGACGAGATCGTCATAATAGGTGCACATTATGATCATATCGGTTACGATCCCATGCTGGATGGTGATCAGATTTATAATGGCGCCGATGACAATGCATCGGGAGTTTCAGCCGTTCTACAGATTGTGCGTTCCTTCCTGGCTACAGGCAAGCAACCAGAACGTACTGTTATTTTTGCCTTCTGGGACGGAGAGGAAAAAGGATTGTTAGGTTCAAAATATTTTGCACAGACCTTTCCGCAAATCAAGCAAGTGAAGGGATACTTAAATTTCGACATGATAGGAAGAAATAATGATGAGTCACGTCCCTGGCATGTAGTATACTTCTTTACCAAAGGAACACCTGCCTTCGGTGAATGGCTGAAAGAAGATATCGAGCATTACAATCTGAATCTACAGCCCGACTATCGTGCATGGGACAATCCTGTAGGAGGTAGTGACAACGGAACCTTTGCCAAACTGGGTATTCCAATTATGTGGTATCACACAGACTGGCATCCGGATTATCATCTTCCGGGTGATGAAGCTGATAAAATAAACTGGGACAAGCTGGTAGAAATAACCAAAACATCTTTCCTTGGGCTATGGAAAATGGCAAATATATCTTTCTAAATATCTAAAGGATTTATAAAATATATTTTATCAAAACAGCTGTAATTCCTTTCATTCTTTAAAGTCTTACGTTTACAGGCAAAAGAATGAAAGGATTTTTTATTTGCAAATTTTTGCAAATAAGGTATTCTCTATTTAAACAATTCCTTAAGTTTGTTATCAAAGTTAATAATCATTATTTCCAAATCTTAATTTATACCATAAAAACACATGGACAAACGAGTAAAATGGGGAATTATCATTCTGGTAGGAGCCGGATTAATCGGCTTAGGAATCCATAATTTCACTCCCAAAGAAAATGAAGAACTAAATGAAGCTAGCCCAACAATAAAAACAAATAAAAAGAAAAGTCTGAATGTAAATGCACAGATCATTAAACCACATTTACTGACCGACCAGTTATTTGTCAGTGGTAAGCTTATGCCCGACGAAGAGGTAGATTTGTCTTTCGAGACTTCAGGAAAAATCATCGACATTAATTTCACGGAAGGTAGTTTTGTTACTAAAGGTCAGTTGCTGGCAAAAGTAAATGACAGTCAGTTACAAGCACAATTAGACCGTCTAAAGGCACAAATGCCACTTGCCGAAGACCGAGTATTCCGACAGAATGCACTATTACAACGAGATGCAGTAAGTAAGGAAGCATACGAACAGGTTAAGACAGAACTCGCTACGCTTCATGCAGATATAGAAAACATCAAAGCCAATATTGACATGACCGAGCTACGTGCTCCTTTCGATGGTGTAATCGGTCTGCGCCAAGTCAGTGTAGGAGCATATGCCTCTCCTACTACAGTTATAGCCAAACTCACCAAAATTACCCCACTAAAAGTAGAATTTGCCGTACCGGAACGTTATGCACGACAAATCAAAAAAGGAACCAGATTATCTTTCAAAATAGAAGGAAGACTGGATGCTTTCGATGCTCAAGTATATGCAACGGAATCGAGTATTGATCCGGAAACCCATACCTTGACAGTGCGCGCCTTATACCCAAACACCAATGGTGAACTGCTTCCTGGACGGTATGCCGACATCACATTGAAACAAAACGAAATTAAAGATGCCATAGCTATTCCATCGGAAGCCATCGTTCCGGAAATGGGAAAGAATAAAGTGTTTGTTTATCGTTCGGGTGTTGCCCAACCGGTAGATGTCGAGATTGGAATCCGCACAGAAGCAGAAGTGCAAATAGTACGAGGATTAGCCGCAGGAGATACAATCCTTACCTCCGGAACCTTACAGCTGCGTACTGGCATGCCTGTTGTTCTTGACAATATCAATTAATACCTGTCCGCCGTATGAATATATCCGAACTTAGCATCCGCCGACCGGTATTGGCTACCGTACTCACCATTATCATCTTGCTTTTTGGATTAATTGGTTATACAACGCTGGGAGTACGCGAATATCCCTCGGTAGACAATCCGATCATCTCCGTTACGTGTAGTTATTCAGGAGCCAATGCCGACATTATAGAAAGCCAGATCACCGAACCGCTTGAACAAAATATCAACGGTATTCCCGGTATACGTTCTCTTTCAAGTGTAAGCCGGCAAGGACAATGCCGTATTACTGTTGAATTTGAATTGTCTGTCGACCTGGAGACTGCCGCCAACGATGTACGCGACAAAGTTTCACGTGCACAGCGTTATCTCCCGCGCGACTGCGACCCTCCTACTGTTTCCAAAGCTGACGCCGATGCCAGCCCTATTCTGATGGTGGCCATCCAAAGCAATACACGCTCACTGCTAGAGTTGAGCGAAATAGCCGATCTCACCGTCAAGGAACAGTTACAGACAATATCCGATGTAAGTAGTGTTTCCATTTGGGGAGAAAAACGCTATTCAATGCGTCTGTGGCTGGACCCGACCAAAATGGCCGGCTACGGAATTACTCCTGTAGACATCAAAAATGCCATAGATAATGAAAATGTGGAACTTCCCTCCGGCAGTATAGAAGGTAACACAATGGAACTTACCTTACGTACTATGGGACAGATGCACACGGCTACCGAATTTAACAACGTAGTAATAAAGGAAGTAAACGGACAGGTTATACGCTTAAGCGATATCGGCTATGCCGAATTGGGAGCTGCCGATATTAAAAGTTATATGAAAATGAATGGAGTTCCTATGGTAGGAGTAGTAGTCATACCTCAACCGGGAGCAAACCATATCGAAATAGCGGATGCTGTTTACGAACGTATGGAGCAAATGAAAAAAGATTTGCCCGAAGACGTTAGTTTTTCTTATGGATTTGACAACACGAAATTTATCCGTGCCTCTATTGCCGAAGTAGAAAGCACCGTATACGAAGCTTTCATTCTGGTAATCATTATCATCTTCCTTTTCCTGCGCGACTGGCGTGTTACTCTTATACCTTGTATTGTAATTCCAGTTTCGCTAATCGGGGCCTTTTTCGTAATGTACGTAGCAGGTTTTTCTATCAACGTGCTTACGATGCTCGCCGTTGTCTTGTCGGTTGGATTGGTAGTAGATGATGCCATTGTGATGACTGAAAATATTTACATCCGCATAGAGAGAGGTATGAAGCCTTTCGATGCCGGTATAGAAGGGGCCAAAGAAATATTTTTCGCTGTTATTTCTACTACCATAACATTGGTTGCTGTGTTCTTGCCTATCGTATTTATGGAAGGAACCAGTGGCAGACTTTTCCGGGAGTTCAGCTTCGTTGTAGCTGGTTCGGTATTAATCTCTTCTTTTGCAGCATTGACATTTACCCCAATGCTTGCGACCAAAATGCTTGTCCATCGAGAAAAACAAAGTTGGTTTTACCGAAAGACTGAACCGTTTTTTGAAGGAATGAACCGCATCTACAGCCGCTCCCTCAATGCATTCTTAAAGAAACGTTTTATTGCTATTCCTGTTTCTATTATCACCTTAATTCTAATCGGTGTATTATGGAATGTAATACCAGCGGAAATGGCGCCTTTGGAGGACCGTTCGAAAATAACCATTAGTACAAAGGCTGCCGAAGGAGCCAGTTATGAATACATACGCGATTACACTGAAGACATCAATGCTTTGGTAGATTCTATCATTCCGGATGCAGAAGCCGTTACAGCACGTGTATCAAGTGGTAGTGGAAATGTCCAGATTACATTGAAAGACATCAAAGACCGTGACTACTCCCAGATGGAGGTGGCCGAAAAAATATCGAAAGCAATCAAGAGCAAAACGAAGGCAAGGGCATTCGTCCAGCAGCAATCTTCTTTCGGAGGAAGAAAAAGCAGTATGCCTGTACAATATGTACTGCAGGCGACCAGCATAGAAAAACTGGAAAAAATCCTGCCCGAATTTTTAAATAAAGTGTACGATAATCCTACCTTCCAGATGGCTGACGTTGATTTAAAGTTCAGCAGCCCCGAAGTACGGGTAAACATCAACCGAGATAAAGCAGGAACAATGGGGGTAAACGTGCGTGATGTTGCCGAAACACTTCAATACGGACTGAGCGGACAGCGTATGGGATATTTCTATATGAATGGTAAGCAGTACGAAATATTAGGACAGATAAATCGCCAGCAACGTAATCAACCGGCAAACATCAAATCTATTTACATCCGTAACGATGCAGGAGAAATGATTCAATTGGACAATCTGGTAGAATTCGTAGAATCCATTGCGCCTCCTAAGCTTTACCACTACAACCGATTCATATCGGCAACAATATCAGCCGGACTGGCAGAAGGAAAAACTATCGGACAGGGATTGGAAGAAATGGATAAAATAGCATCTGAAACACTGGACGAAACATTCCGTACAGCCTTATCGGGCGACTCGAAAGATTATCGTGAAAGCTCATCCAGCCTGATGTTTGCTTTTATTCTTGCACTCGTGCTGATATATCTGATTCTGGCAGCACAGTTTGAAAGCTTTAAAGATCCGTTCATCATCATGCTGACAGTACCACTTGCCATTGCTGGAGCTTTGATATTCATGTATTTCGGTGATATAACGATGAATATATTCAGTCAGATAGGTATTATTATGTTGATTGGACTGGTAGCCAAAAACGGTATTCTGATTGTGGAATTCGCCAATCAGAAACAAGAAGCTGGAGAAGATAAAATGCTGGCTATACGCGACGCGGCCTTACAGCGCCTACGCCCGATCTTGATGACCAGTGCATCAACAATTCTAGGCTTGATACCATTGGCGTTCGCTACAGGAGAAGGCGCTAACCAACGTATTGCAATGGGAACAGCCGTCGTAGGAGGTATGTTAATATCTACTTTCCTTACGATGTATATCGTACCGGCTATCTACACTTACATTTCTACTAACCGAATAAAAAAAGAGAAAAAAGCATGAAACATTTTGCATATATATCACTGATAATCTGGTTTGTCACTACCCTTCCGGCCCACGCACAATATGAATACACATTAAAGCAATGTCTGGAGGAAGGACTGTTGAACAATTACTCTCTCCGCATCTCTCGCAATGAAGAACAGATAAGCAAGAATAATGCAACGCTTGCCAACGCCGGTTATCTGCCTACAATAGACTTGACGGCAGGATATACCGGAAACATTGACAATACCAACTCTACACAACGAAACGACGGAAGTGTTGTCAAAGAACGAAACGTATTCGACCAGACTCTTGATGCCGGTGTGGATCTGAACTGGACCATCTTCGACGGATTCAGCATCAGTACAACATACAAGGAACTCAAGGAGCTGGAACGCCAGGGAGCAACCAATACCCGTATAGCAATAGAAGACTTTATCGCCAGTCTGACAGCAGAATATTACAATTATATTCAGCAGGAAATACGCCTGAAAAATTTCCGTTATGCTGTTTCGTTATCAAAAGAACGTTTACGTATCGTAGAAGAGCGCTATCACATCGGAAACTTCTCCCGTCTGGATTATCAACAGGCAAAAGTCGATTTTAATGCCGATAGTGCACAGTATATGAAACAGCAAGAGCTGGTACATACCTCGCGTATCAACCTGAATGAAATGATGGCAAATAAAGATGTAGACCGTCCGATAAAAGTAAAGGATTCTATTATCGAGCTGAAGCATTCGCTCGATTTCAATGAATTGTGGAATGCTACGCTAAACACCAATGCCAATTTATTAAAAGCTGACCAAAATTCAACTTTAGCCGAGCTGGACTATAAGAAAGTGTTGTCACGCAATTATCCTTATCTAAGGCTGAATGCCGGATATGGCTATACCCTGAACAAATATGATATCAACTCCATCCAACGACGGAACAACTGGGGATTTAATGGAGGTGTTACCATCGGATTCAACATTTTCGATGGCAATCGTCGACGTGAAAAACGCAATGCAAGCCTTGCTATACGAAATGCCCAACTTGAACGCGAACAACTGGAACAAGGTTTACGTGCCGATCTCAGCAATTTGTGGCAGGCATACCGTAACAATATTCGCTTACTCAATCTGGAACGTCAGAACTTGATTGCAGCAAAAGAAAATCACGAAATAGCCAAAGAACGATATCTGTTAGGAGATTTGTCTGGTATTGAAATGCGTGAAGCACAAAAGAGCCTGTTAGATGCAGAAGAACGAATACTTTCTGCCGAATACGATACAAAGATGTGTGAAATATCTCTGTTGCAAATTAGCGGAAAAGTTTCTTTATACCTGAAATAAAGACATTCGCAGACTCATAAACAATGCAAGTATCCTTTATATAAACAATCTTTCAATCAGCACAAATAATAACAAAAACGTCCTGATAGTTTTGGTTAAAGTACATATAATTTACCCAAAACATCAGGACGTTTTTCTGTATATATCAACAAGATACATATAAAAAAGAGTCACACATCCAGAATAAATACTATCTTTGCAACCTATAACATTCAAGCAAATACTTCAAAATGGGATTATTTATAAGAAAAAGTATTGAAACCCTACAAGCAGAAGCACAGCAGTCGGGTAGTAAAACGTTGAAACGTGTACTCGGACCAGTCAGCCTGGTAGCTTTGGGAGTAGGTGTCATTATTGGAGCCGGACTATTTTCCATTACCGGAACCGTAGCTTCCGAATATACAGGTCCGGCCATTACTTTATCCTTTATCGTTGCAGCCATAGGTTGCTGTTTCGCCGGATTGTGTTATGCAGAATTTGCATCCATGATTCCAGTAGCAGGAAGTGCTTACACCTATTCGTATGCAACAATGGGAGAACTGATAGCCTGGATTATAGGCTGGGACCTCGTATTGGAGTATACCGTAGCAGCAACGACCGTCAGCATCAGCTGGAGCCGTTATCTGGTTGTCTTTCTGCAAGGTATAGGCATTGAGTTGCCACATGCCCTCAGTGCATGTCCGTGGGATGGAGGTATAGTCAATATTCCTGCCATGCTGATAGTAGTACTCATGAGCCTGATTCTGATGCGTGGCATAGCAGGCAGTTCTTTATTCAACGGATTTATTGTTTTCCTGAAAATAGGTGTTATTCTGGTATTTGTTATTCTCGGCTGGAAATTCATCCAAGCAGAAAATTATGTGCCTTATATTCCAGAGAATACAGGTAAACTTGGAGAGTTCGGCATTTCCGGCATATTGCGTGGAGCAGCCATCGTATTCTTCGCTTTTCTAGGCTTCGATGCAGTAAGCACTGCTGCTCAGGAAACCCGAAATCCACAACGAAACATGCCTATCGGAATCCTCGTTTCTCTGCTGGTATGTACCATCCTGTACATTCTGTTTGCACATGTCATGACAGGAGTAGCACACTATACAGAATTCAAAGGACAAGAAGGTATCGCTCCCGTGGCAGTAGCTATCGAACATATGGGAAGTATAAATGCAGCAGGTGTATTCGTGCAAGCCTATCCATGGCTGAATAAAGCCATCATTCTTGCCATTCTCTTCGGATACTGCTCGGTCATCATGGTAACATTACTCGGACAAAGCCGCGTATTTTTAAGCATGAGCCATGACGGACTGTTACCTCCATTTTTCTCACGCATCAACGAGCGTTTCCGCACTCCTGTACATAGTAATTTCCTCTTTATGATTGTAGTCAGCCTGCTGGCCGGATTTGTGCCATCCCAAGTGGCAGGAGAAATGACAAGTATAGGAACACTGCTTGCATTCACATTAGTATGTGCAGCTGTATTAATCGTACGAAAAACCATGCCCAATGTGCACCGTACCTTCAAGACACCGTTCGTCCCCTTCGTTCCTATTATGGGTATCCTTACCTGCCTGTGTATGATGTGTTTTCTTCCGGCTGACACATGGATAAGACTTGTTCTCTGGATGTTGATAGGTCTGGATGTATATGCTTCGTATGGTAGAAAATACAGCAAGCTGGAACCGGGACAAGCACATCGTAAAGGAGATATCGTATTAAATATCTTAGGACTTGCTCTGTCTGTATTATGTATCATTACCGGATTATGGCATCAGCAAACCGTAGGATGGGATGCAGACAAAACATTATTGACTATTTCGTTCATATTTGCATTTACTCATTGCGCGTATTATATGCTACGAGTATGGAAGCAATCGAAAGAGATAAAACCACTCGAATGAAAGCGGTTTCTGCTTAAAAGAAGTTATAAACAATGACGAAGGCCAAAAAAAGCGAAGATTAAACTACTAACAATAGGATAAAATGTTGTTATTTTACAACGATTTAGATAATATGGACAAGAATTTATTACTTACAGCCATCCGCGCATCACTGGAAGCCGGATCAGAAATAATGAGTGTATACACCGATCCTAACGCGGATTTTGAGATAGAGAAAAAAGCAGATAACTCACCACTGACTATCGCCGACCGCAAGTCGCATATGGTCATTGCAGCACGATTAGCTTCAACTCCTTATCCTGTTCTCAGCGAAGAAGGGAAAAAAATTCCGGTTGAAGAACGGCAAAGCTGGAATGAACTTTGGATTGTTGATCCGTTGGACGGAACTAAAGAGTTTATTAAACGTAACGGAGAATTTACCGTCAACATTGCTTATGTAAAAAATGGAAAGCCGGAAGCAGGAGTTATCTATATTCCTGTAAAAGAGGAATTATACTTTGCCGACAGCCAGTACGGAGCTTACAAAATAGAGCATATCACTCAATTGGATTCAGAGGAAACAGTCGACAGCCTTATCAGCAAGGCACATCGTCTGCCCTATCAGGAAGAAGCGCAGCGAAGCAGTTTCATAATAGTTGCATCCCGCTCTCACCTTACGCCGGAAACAGAGGCTTATATCGAAGAGATGAAGCAAAAACATCAAGAAGTGGAAACCGTATCGAAAGGTAGTTCACTGAAGCTCTGTCTGATAGCTGAAGGAAAAGCAGACGTATATCCCCGTTTTGCTCCTACTATGGAATGGGATACCGCTGCCGGTCACGCCATAATTCGTGCCATGGGAAAAGAAGTCTATCAGACCGGCACCCAACATCCTTTGGTATACAATAAAGAAGACTTGTTAAATCCATGGTTCATTGCCGAATAACCTATTTATGACATTAGAAGTTATTATTGTACTTGTCGCGCTTGTTGCCATGCTGACTGCGCTGATAATGGATAAGATGCGTCCGGGAATGATTCTATTCTCGGTCGTTGTCATATTCCTTTGTACCGGAATCCTCAGTCCTAAAGAAATGCTGGAAGGATTCAGCAACAAAGGTATGATCACCGTTGCCATGCTGTTTCTGGTAAGCGAAGGTATCCGCCAAAGTGGTGCACTGACACAAGTTATAAAAAAGCTATTGCCTCAATCACAGACTACTGTTTTTAAGGCACAGGCACGCATGCTGCCCACGATTGCTTTTATTTCAGCTTTTCTGAATAATACTCCGGTTGTAGTTATCTTTGCTCCTATTATCAAGAGATGGGCAAATTATGTAAAACTACCCGCAACCTATTTTCTGATACCTCTGTCGTATGTAACTATCCTGGGAGGTATCTGTACACTGATAGGTACTTCAACCAACCTGGTAGTACACAGTATGATACAAGAAGCCGGAATGAAAGGATTCAGTATGTTCGAGCTAGGGAAAGTCGGTATTTTCATAGCCATTGCAGGCATTATTTACCTGTTCCTTTTCTCTAGTAAACTTCTGCCGGCCGACCGTCCTGAAACTCTGTCAGATGAAGAAGAAGAAAACAATCCCTCCCTTCATCCTGTAGAAGCCGTCATCGGTGCACGTTTCCCCGGTATTAACAAGCGGGTTAACGATTTCGACTTTAAACGCCATTATGGTGCAGAAGTAAAAGAACTCCGCCGAGGAGGTAATACCTATAAGGACCTGAGCGAAATCCGTTTCCGTGAGGGTGACACACTGATATTACTTGCCGACGACAGTTTCGTAAAGACCTGGGGAGAATCTTCTGTATTTATCATGCTTGCCAATGGTAAAGATTATGAACCGGCAGGGAAAAAGAAACGCTGGTTTGCCTTGTTCCTATTGCTTTTTATGATTATAGGAGCAACTATTGGTGAATTACCTGCTATACAGAAACTCCTGCCAGAAGGCATTAAGCTGGATATGTTTTTCTTTGTATCCATCACAACGGTCATTATGGCATGGACCAAGATATTCCCACCTCGTAAATACACTAAATATATTTCATGGGATATCCTGATAACCATCGCATGTGCCTTTGCAATCAGCAAGGCAATGGAAAATTCCGGAGTAGCTGACTTGCTTGCAGGTTACATTATCGATCTCAGCCGAAGCCATGGTCCATATATTCTGTTGGCCGTACTGTTCATTATTACCAATATCTTCACAGAACTGATAACCAACAATGCTGCGGCAGCTTTGTCTTTCCCGTTGGCTCTTTCTCTGTCACAGCAGCTGGGAGTAAATCCGATGCCTTTCTTCGTTGTAATATGTATGGCAGCTTCAGCGAGCTTCTCTACTCCAATCGGTTACCAGACAAATCTTATCGTACAAGGTATTGGAAACTATAAGTTTACCGATTTTGTACGAATCGGATTACCATTGAATATTATCACATTCTTAATTTCTGTATTCGTCATACCTCAAATATGGCCTTTTTAATTAACTAACAAACGATATGGAAGAAACTAAACATATTTACCCGATATTCGACCGCATGCTAAGCCGTTCTGATAAAGAAGAATTATTAAAACAACATAGCGTAATGATTTGGTTTACCGGGCTGAGCGGCTCTGGAAAAAGTACTATCGCCATTGCTTTAGAGCGTGAACTTCAAAAGCGCGGATTACTTTGTCGTATCCTGGACGGTGATAATATCCGCAGCGGAATCAATAATAATCTGGGATTTTCTGCCGAAGACCGTATAGAAAACATCCGCCGTATTGCCGAAATAGGCAAACTGTTTGTCGATACAGGTATCATTACCATTGCTGCCTTCATCAGTCCGAACAATGACATTCGAGAAATGGCAGCAAATATTATAGGTAAGGAAGATTTTATGGAAATTTACGTAAGCACTCCTATCGAAGAATGCGAACGTCGCGACGTAAAAGGTTTGTATGCCAAGGCACGCAAGGGAGAAATCAAGAACTTTACAGGTATATCTGCACCGTTCGAAGCTCCGCAACACCCAGCTCTTTCACTGGATACTTCCAAACTTTCCGTAGAAGAATCAGTCAATAAACTGCTGGAATTAATCCTGCCGAGAGTAACCCGGTAAACATGTCAGGACTACGACTTTTGCACAAGAAACTACTGGTTTATGAAATAATATGAGTACTTTTGTGCGAGTCTGTTTTTCACTTATCCAAAAATTTGAACAAAAACATTCATAATTCAGATATGAAAGAAGAATATAAATTAAGCCACCTGAAAGAACTCGAAGCCGAGTCTATCCATATAATCCGTGAGGTGGCTGCCGAATTTGAAAATCCGGTTATGCTATACAGCATCGGAAAAGATTCATCTGTAATGGTACGACTTGCCGAAAAGGCTTTTGCTCCGGGAAAAGTCCCATTTCCATTGATGCACATTGATTCGAAATGGAAATTCAAAGAAATGATCCAATTCCGCGATGAGTACGCAAAAAAATACGGCTGGAACCTAATTGTAGAAAGCAACATGGAAGCTTTCCGCGCAGGTGTGGGTCCGTTTACTCACGGAAGTAAAGTACATACCGATCTGATGAAGACACAAGCTCTGCTACATGCACTCGACAAATATAAGTTTGACGCAGCTTTCGGAGGTGCCCGTCGCGATGAAGAAAAGTCACGTGCCAAAGAACGTATCTTCTCCTTCCGTAACGAATTTCACCAGTGGGATCCCAAAAACCAGCGTCCGGAACTTTGGGACATATACAATACCCGTATCCGCAAAGGAGAAAGTATTCGTGTATTCCCATTGAGCAACTGGACCGAACTGGACATCTGGCAGTATATCCGTCTGGAAAATATTCCTATCGTTCCATTGTATTTTGCCAAAGAACGACCGGTTGTCAACATCGACGGACAGCTGATCATGCCAGACGACGACCGTTTGCCGGAAAAATACCGCGATAAAATAGAAATGAAAAAAATCCGCTTCCGTACGCTGGGATGCTGGCCTCTGACCGGTGCTATCGAAAGTGAAGCCGACACGATAGAAAAAATCGTAGAAGAAATGATGACTACTACCAAGAGTGAACGTACAACCCGCGTCATCGACTTCGACCAGGAAGCTAGTATGGAACAGAAAAAACGTGAAGGATACTTCTAACAAAACAGAAAATCATGGAAGAACTAGATAAAAACAAATCGGGAAACCCAATGGAAGGTGAAGCCAGAGGGACTATGTCTATCGAAGAATTTCTTAAAAAGGACGAGCAGAAAGACTTGCTCCGTTTTCTTACAGCCGGATCGGTAGATGATGGAAAGTCAACACTTATCGGACGCCTTCTCTTTGATAGTAAGAAACTGTATGAAGACCAGCTCGACGCACTGGAACGTGACAGTAAGAGAATGGGAAATGCCGGAGAACACATCGACTATGCTCTGCTGCTGGATGGACTGAAAGCTGAACGTGAACAAGGTATTACTATTGATGTAGCATACCGCTATTTTTCAACCAACAACCGTAAGTTTATCATAGCCGACACTCCGGGACACGAACAGTATACCCGTAACATGATTACCGGTGGTTCTACTGCTAACCTTGCCATCATTCTTGTTGACGCCCGCACAGGAGTCATTACACAAACTCGCCGCCATACATATCTGGTATCCTTGCTGGGAATCAAACACGTAGTTCTGGCAGTCAACAAAATGGACCTGGTAGATTTCTCCAAAGAAGTCTTCGACAAGATTGTTGCCGACTATAAGGCATTTATCGACCCGCTGGGAGTACCCGATGTAAATTGTATTCCGCTGTCAGCACTCGACGGTGACAACGTGGTTGAAAAATCCGACCGTACTCCGTGGTACAGCGGTCCGTCACTGCTGGAATTCCTTGAAACCGTACACATCGGCAACGACCACAACCTGACTGATTTCCGCTATCCGGTACAGTATGTACTTCGTCCAAACCTTGACTTCCGCGGATTCAGCGCCAAAGTTGCTTCGGGAGTTGTACGTAAGGGAGATGAAGTAATGGCATTGCCTTCAGGCAAGAAGTCACGAGTAAAGAGCATTGTTACTTACGACGGTGAACTGGATTATGCTTATCCTCCAATGTCGGTAACCCTGACACTGGAAGACGAGATAGACGTATCACGTGGCGAAATGCTGGTTCATCCGGATAATGTCCCTATGATAGGACGTAACTTCGAAGCCATGCTGGTATGGATGGATGAAGAAAAAATGGACATGGAGAAATCATTCTTCCTAAAGCAAACCACCAACACCAGCCGCACCCGTGTAGACAGCATTAAATACAAGGTGGATATCAATACAATGGAACATCTGAGCGTAGAAAACGGACGTCTGACCAAAGAAGACATCCCTATGCAGTTGAACCAGATTGCTCACGTTGTACTGACCTCATCCAAAGAACTGTTCTTCGATCCTTATACCCAAAATAAGGCAACCGGCTCTTTCATACTCATCGACCCGATTACCAACAATACCAGTGCCGTTGGTATGATTCTGAACCGTGTAGAAGACAAGGATATGCACAATACGATGGAATTGCCAGTTCTCGACCTGCCTAAACTGGGCATTGCTCCCGAACACTATGAAGCTATAGACAAAGCTGTAAAAGAATTGTCCAGACAAGGCATTGCCATCGAAGTAAAAAAATAAGTTTTTAAAGTATCAACTTAAATTTATAAAATGGGATTACTTGAATTCAGTAAACTGCCTATCAATACCCTTGTAGGTGCAGACTGGAAAACATTCAACCAGATAACAGCAGGTAGAACGATAGATCAGACATATAAAGGAAAATACCGCCTCACCAAGGCGGTATGCCGTCTGCTTTCTACCTTAAAGCCGCTGCAAGACAAGCGTTACGAAAAATTGCTTGCCAACCAACCGCTGGAACACGATCCGGTATTTATCCTGGGACACTGGAGAAGCGGAACAACTTTCATGCATAACGTCTTTTCATGCGACAAGCACTTCGGTTATAACACTACATACCAGACTGTATTTCCACACCTGATGATGTGGGGACAACCGTTCTTCAAAAAGAATATGAGCTGGCTGATGCCCGACAAACGTCCGACAGACAACATGGAGCTGGCTGTCGATCTGCCTCAGGAAGAAGAATTTGCACTGGCAAATATGATGCCGTACACATACTACAACTTCTGGTTCTTGCCTAAGCACATGCAAGAATATGCCGACAAGTACCTGTTGTTTGACGACATCAGTGATGAAGAGCTGAAAGTATTCGAAGAAACATTTACCAAACTGATTAAAATCTCCTTATGGAATACCCACGGAACACAGTTCTTAAGCAAGAACCCTCCGCACACCGGACGAGTAAAAGAGCTGGTAAAAATGTTCCCGAATGCCAAGTTCATTTACCTGATGCGTAATCCATATACGGTATTCGAATCAACAAGAAGCTTCTTCACCAATACCATCCAGCCGCTGAAATTACAGGATATCAGCAACGAACAGTTACAAGAAAACATCCTCTCTGTTTATGCCAAACTGTATCATAAATACGAAGCTGACAAGAAATTCATTCCGGAAGGTAATCTGGTAGAAGTCAAATTCGAAGACTATGAAAAGAATGCTTTCGACCTGACCCAGGAAATTTATCAGAAACTTTCTATTCCTGGATTCGACGAAGCTCGTCCTGCTATCGAAGCATACGTGAACAAAAAGAAAGGTTACAAGAAAAACCAATATCAGTACAAACCTGAAACGGTAGAACTGGTAGAAAAGAACTGGTCGTTTGCTCTCGACCAATGGGGATATAAACTCTAAATATAAAAGACACAGACTTTGTGCTTAGAAGTAAATTCCGGCCAAACACCCAATCAGAATTTACTTGTTCAGGCATCAGGTCTGTGTCTTTTTTATGCCTTCATTTCACGAGAAACATACATATTCATGCATTTTATCTAAAATTTTCACGCATTTTATCCACTCAAAATGCATATTTAAACAGATTTGTTGTATCTTTGCGCCCGCTAAACAATTAAGATATAATGAATTCAATAAAAAAATTCCCTTCACCACTGATTTCTTTTTTACCGATAATTATACTGATATGCATGTTAGTTGCTACCATCAGTACATTCGGGAGCGACGCACTAAACGGCGGTAGTCAGATTTCCTTGCTGGTAACCACTGCTGTCTGTATATTTATAGGAATGGCTTTCTACCGCATTCCATGGAAAGATTATGAACTTGCCATAACGAACAATATTTCGGGGGTTGCTACAGCCATTATCATTCTGCTCATCATCGGAGCACTGAGTGGAAGCTGGATGATAAGCGGTATTGTTCCCACACTTATCTATTATGGAATGCAAATTATTCATCCAGACTTTTTTCTGACATCTACCTGCATCATCTGCGTACTTATCTCTGTCATGACAGGAAGTTCGTGGACAACAATCGCCACCATCGGAATTGCATTGCTAGGTATAGGCAAGTCACAAGGTTTTCACGAAGGCTGGATAGCTGGAGCAATCATTTCAGGCTCTTACTTCGGTGATAAAATCTCCCCACTGTCTGAAACAACGATTCTAGCCTCATCCATTACGGAAACTCCTTTGTTCCGCCATATCCGCTACATGCTCATCACGACCATCCCTTCACTGGTAATCACACTCATTCTGTTTACCATCATGGGATTCACGCATAATGCCCATACTATGGAGCATATGACAGAAGTAGCAATAAGTCTGGAAAACAAATTCAACATTACCCCCTGGTTACTTATCGTCCCCGTCGTAACCGGAATTCTGATAGCCCGAAAGGTTCCTTCTATCATAACTCTTACGATTTCTACATTTTTAGCCTGCATAGCAGCAATCATTTTCCAACCCAACCTGTTGAATGAAATTGCCGGAGAAGAAAACTTGTTTAAAGGAGTGATGATAACCTGTTACGGAAGTACCAATCTTGAAACCGGTAATGCAGCTCTGACAGAGCTCGTTGCCACACGGGGAATGGCAGGCATGACAAACACGATCTGGCTGATACTATGCTCCATGTGCTTCGGAGGGGCCATGACCGCAAGTGGTATGTTGGGAAGTATCACATCTGTTTTTGTACGTTTTATGAAAAACCGTTTCAGTCTGGTTTCATCAACAGTATGTTCTGGTTTATTCATGAACTTAGCCACTGCCGACCAGTATATAAGTATCATTCTGACAGGAAGCATGTTTGGTAATATATACAGAAAACAAGGATATGAAAGCAGACTGTTAAGCCGTACAACCGAAGACTCAGTAACGGTAACTTCCGTATTGATTCCCTGGAATTCATGTGGTATGACACAGGCTACCATCCTGAATGTTCCTACCCTGACCTATCTGCCTTATTGCTTCTTCAATATTCTCAGCCCGATTATGAGTATCATCGTTGCAGCTATCGGATACAAAATAATCAAACATCCAACACCTGAAAAACAATAGTTTATTTAAACTTAAAGTAATAAAAAGGGCCGTTTCAAAATAAAAAACTGAGATAGGATTACTTATAATCCATTAGTTACAACATAAAAAACTCCTGCTTTTAGTCTTGCTATTGAAATAAACAACGACTAAAGCAGGAGATTTTTATTTCCCAGTTCTATTTTAAGGAAGATTCCTTTTACATTTATACCTTTAAATCATTGATTTACAGCATCCAATAAAAGCTCTAAATTTTCGTACAATTTTTTCAAAAACATCAAGAAGAATTCTCCAAAATATGCTGATATTTTCCAGAAAACAAGGTATTGTTTTTTGTCCTGCATCTTTCTTCCCTTCACCCGATAGTACAATTATATGGGAAATACTCTTATTTACATTCTATCGTGAAAGAAAAATTAGTAAAGCTAATAAAATTAATTCAATATTATAAAAATTCAAGTTCAAGCAAACATTTTGCCCTAAAACAACTTTCTTTTACAAGGAAATCAATAGCTTTGTAAAGCAAAACCTATTTTATATGGAAAAAAGATACTATAAAAAATCACTAATGGCAGGAGTAATATGCGCAATGGCATGCAGTAATCTCCTTGCACAAGAAACTGAGTTTGATTTATCGTCACAACGACTGGAAATCCAACAAGTATTGCCCGTTCCCGGAAAGAAGATAGACCATCAGGGAATTATCATCAATCCGACTCCCCACAAACTAACAGTAGATCGAAACAATATGTTGGATATTGCTGGTGGATTGGTTCTTAAAGATAAACAAGAAAAATTTGCAGAAGATCTGAAATTTCTTACTCTAACAAAGAAAGGAGTGAAACTAACTATCGATTTTGGAAAAAAGGTAGCACTTAAGCAAGGGGTCAAGGAGATTTCTGGAGCTTACACCATGCATATTGACAAAAAAGGAGTTACAATCGTTGGATATGATGAACGAGGAGCATTTTATGGCATCCAAACATTGCGCCAACTTATAGAAAGCCCTATCGCTGCAGAAAAACAATTACCTTATTTGGATATCAACGATTATCCAGACCTACCCAACCGTGGTGTAGTAGAAGGTTTTTACGGCACGCCATGGTCACATCAGGTACGTATGTCATTAATTGATTTCTACGGAAAATTCAAAATGAACACTTACTTATATGGTCCTAAAGATGATCCATTTCATAGTTGTCCGAACTGGAGACTTCCTTATCCCGAAAAAGAAGCTCAGAATATCAAAGAACTGGTTCAGGCGTGTAAACGGAATCGCGTAGATTTTGTATGGGCCATCCATCCGGGGCAAGACATCAAATGGAACGAAGAAGATTATCAGAATCTGGTCAATAAGTTTAACTGGATGTACGACCTGGGAGTAAGAGATTTCGCAATTTTCTTCGATGACATTTCAGGAGAAGGAACCAATCCGTTAAAACAGACAGAATTACTAAACCGTCTGACTGATGACTTTGTAAAAGCCAAAGGTGATGTATCTCCATTGACAGTCTGCCCGACAGATTACTCTAAGCTTTGGGCTAATCCTACTCCGCAAGGGAGCCTGGCTATCTATGGAAATAGTTTGAATCCAGATATAAAAGTATTCTGGACAGGAGATGTGGTATGCAGTGACCTGACTCCGGAAACAATGGAATGGATTAACTCACGTATCAAAAGACCGGCATATTACTGGTGGAACTATCCGGTAACCGATTATATCCGTAACTTCATTCTACAAGGTCCCGTATACGGTCTGGATACTTCGCTGACTAAAGAAAATGTCTGTGGTGTTGTCAGCAACCCAATGGAACACGGTGAGGCTTCCAAGCTTGCTTTGTACGGAGTTGCAGACTACACATGGAATATCGCAAACTATAATCCTATAGACAGTTGGGAAAGAGGATTGCAGGAGTTGACTCCAAAAGCCAAAGATGCTTACCGTACATTTGCCATTCACTCCAGTGACACTGAAAACGGATATCGCAGAGATGAATCTTGGGAAACTAAGACATTCCGGATTGCAGAATGGAATGATGCCACGGCTCAGGCTCTTAAAACAGAATTCGAAAAAATAGAAAAAGTCCCGGCTGAAATGGAACAGGGATGTGAGAATAAAGCCCTGCTGCAAGAACTCCGTCCGTGGCTGACAGAATTCGGGAAGCTGGGAACAAGAGGGAAACAAGCTATTGAACTGGCTCAAATTTATCGCTCAGGCAACGACGACAGTAGCTTCTGGAACAAATATGTGCAGAACTTGATGAGTAAAGAAGATCGTAAAGCTTATGAAGCTCATAAATCCGGAACACTCAAACTGCAACCGTTCTATGAAAATGCAATGGACGATATGGCTCATGGCTTCTTAAAGAAACTGCTGGGTACAACACCTAAAGATTATAAAGGCATTGGTTCGTTTGGTAACTCTGGTACAATCCTTACTAAATTAATGCTTGATAATGACACTACGACTTACTATACGTCAGGTATCGGACAAAAAGAAGGTGACTGGATTGGAGTAGACCTGAGAGACATCCGTGACGTGACAGAAATATCAATCCTGCAAGGACGAAATTCTGTAGACGATGTAGACTACTTTGACCATGCGATTTTGGAATGTTCTGCTGACGGCAAAACATGGACTCCCCTTATCAAAGAATTGAATAAGCAATATGTCATCAACTGGAAAGGAGATGCTGTAAAAGCACGTTACGTACGACTGAAAAGACTGGAATCTGAACGCAAAAATTATGCTTCTGTCCGCTCTTTCGAAGTCAACCCGCTTCATGTTGAAAATCTAGGATTCAAACTGGAGTCAGAGAATCCACAACAAGTTGTTTATGCATTCGATCAAAATCTGTCTACTTTTTATAAGGTTTCTAATGCACTAACTTTCGAAGTTCCTCAAGGAACAAAAACTTATACATTATTGATGGATAAACTTTCAGCTCCGCTCAAAGTCAAACAATTTGATAAAAAAGGAGAATTGGTATCCGAAACAAGTATTTCTTCGCCTTTCTTCAAACTTGAACTGACAAACGATAAAGTAACCAAAGTCACTCTGGAAGGCAAAGCTGAAATATTCGAAGTCATCGCTAATCTTCAATAATAAACCGACCAGGAACATAAAAAGAAAAGGCATCATCCTCTTTCAAATCAGTAGAGGATGATGCCTTTCTTATAGTTGAAAATAAATTACTTATTTACAGTTTCCAGTACAACGTGGTTTGATCTGTTTAAAGAAATCATTACCCTTATTGTCAACCAGGATAAATGCAGGGAAGTCTTCTACTTTAATCTTCCAGATTGCTTCCATACCCAGTTCAGGATATTCTACACATTCGATGCTCTTAATATTATTCTGAGCAAGAATAGCAGCCGGACCACCGATAGAACCCAGATAGAAACCACCATGCTTCTTACAAGCATCGGTTACAGCCTGGCTACGGTTACCTTTAGCCAACATAATCATGCTACCACCATGACTCTGGAACAAGTCAACATACGGGTCCATACGTCCGGCAGTTGTCGGTCCCATAGAACCACAAGCCATACCTGCAGGAGTCTTGGCAGGACCAGCATAATAAATAGGATGGTCTTTAATGTACTGAGGCAAATCTTCACCACGATCCAAACATTCTTTCAGTTTAGCATGAGCGATATCACGACCAACAATAATAGTACCATTCAGTGACAGACGAGTGGCAACAGGATATTTATCGAGTTCTGCAAGAATTTCCGGCATCGGACGGTTAAGGTCAATCTTCACAGCATTACCTTCACCTGCCTGACGCAATTCTTCAGGAATCAATTCACCTGGATTTGAATCCAGTTTTTCAATCCAGATACCATCTTTATTAATCTTACATCTGATATTACGGTCAGCAGAACAAGAAACACCCAAGCCAACCGGACAAGAAGCACCGTGACGAGGCAAACGAATGATGCGTACATCGTGAGCATAATATTTACCACCAAACTGTGCTCCCAAACCAATACGGTGAGCTTCTTCCAATACTTGCTTTTCAAGTTCTACATCGCGGAATGCACGTCCGTATTCATTGCCTGTAGTAGGCAAGTTGTCATAGAAACGAGTAGAAGCCAATTTCACAGTCAGCAAGTTCTTTTCAGCAGATGTACCACCAATTACAAATGCAATATGATAAGGAGGACAAGCAGCTGTACCTAAAGTCTTCATCTTTTCTACCAGGAACGGAACCAATGTAGCCGGATTCAAGATAGCTTTGGTTTCCTGATACAGATAAGTTTTATTAGCAGAACCACCACCTTTTGTTACACACAGGAAGTTATATTCCATACCTTCAGTAGCTTCCAGGTCGATCTGTGCAGGCAAGTTACAACGTGTGTTTACTTCTTCATACATACTCAACGGAGCATTCTGAGAATAACGCAAGTTGTTTTCTGTATATGTTTTATATACACCCAGTGACAAAGCTTCTTCATCACAGTATCCAGTCCATACTTGCTGACCCTTTTCACCATGTATAATAGCAGTACCGGTATCCTGACAGAAAGGTAAAACTCCTTTTGCTGCAACTTCAGCGTTACGCAAGAAAGTCAAAGCAACGTATTTATCGTTTTCGCTAGCTTCCGGATCATTCAATATTTTGGCTACCTGTTCGTTGTGAGAACGACGCAACATGAAAGAAACATCGTGGAATGCAGCGTTAGCCATTGCAGTCAATCCTTCTTTTTCAATTTTCAGGATAGGTTTTCCTTCGAACTCGCTTACAGACACATAGTCTTTTGTAAGCAAATAGTATTCAGTAGTATCCTTTCCGTGTTCAAACATCGGCTGATACTTGAATTCTGGTGTTGCCATAATGATAAGAAATTAATTGTTAGTTACTATGCCAACAAAGGTACGAAGTATTATCGAAATTTTTCCTTAATTAAGATAAAATCTTTGTTCCGAATGATTCAAAAACTCTGCCGTATTTCACTTTCATGATTCAGTAAGAGATTTACTGAAACTCTCCTACTCCATAGCTCTCAACAAATCTCTCTGCAAAATGTCAACTCCAGGAAATCCTACATAACGATCCTGAAGCTTACCATCGTAACTGATTACCAGATATCCCGGAATTCCTGTAATGCCATACGAATTACAAAGATATTCCCATTGTTTCTGAGTCAAACGATAATGTATACCATTTATTTCCGCAATAGCAGTCTTCCAGACTTCTTTTGGAGAAGATGGTCCTGTAACATAAACATATACTACATCTTTCGATGACATCCGCTGCTTTAGTACATTTACCGCAGGCATGCTTTTCCGGCAAGGACCGCACCATGTAGCCCAGAAATCAACAAGTACAGCATTACCCCGATGCTGAGATATGATAGCAGGCAATATATCAGCTCCCGACACTAATGTATCCAACTCTGCAATAACATATTTTTCAGAAGCCTTTGCCCGTTCGGCAACAGCCTGCATGGTCTTTATCTTTTCTCTTACATATGCACTTATTTCCGGATGTTCTATCGAAGCCAGCATTTTTTTGTCTGCCGATTTCAGACGTTCTTCTTTAACAACATTCTGATAAATATTTCTTGCCTTTTTTATATCTTCCCACAAATCTAACGTTTCCCCCGTATCACGTTCCCGATACTGTAAGTATGTCACATAATCGTAACCATATTTATCATAAGGAGAGTTTACAATCCCCTGCATTTTAGTACGGGCACCTTGCAGAACAAGAGCATTTATCTGCATATTTGCAGATACGTATTCCTTATACGCTTTACCGGCTCGTTGGTCATGGTCTAAATCCGATTCAAGTCTTTCCAGCTCAGACTGCACCTGTTTATTATATTCTTCATCAGATAAATCCAGCGTCTTACTTGAGAAATCAGGATCATCGTTAAGAGCCAGAGGATATCCCCAGGTAGCCAGTTCCGTATTCAACAAGGATTCAGCTCCATCAAACCACGCTTTCTGCTTCCGGTCATACTCATCCTTCAACAAACGGGAAGCCGACATACTCAATCTGGGAAGATGAATATACACAGTCATTTCTTTACCTGGTAAAAGGAAAAGATCCAACTGTGCCTTATTTATCTGAAGTTTTGCCCCTCCGGCGAGCAGTAAATCGGTTTCAATATGAAAAGAACCATCCTGACGTACCTTTACAGTCTTTCCCCAATCATTATAAAACAGCCAGTCTGAATGACGAAAAACAACATCCAATGCAATTTGAGGATCATAACCTAATATATAACCGTTTATTATAGACTTACCTGCTTTTAACCGGGGAGCAGGCAAATCCTGACTTTGCTCCAGATGATTAGTTTGCAAAAAACTTGGTATATATACATAGGGTTCTGCCTTACTTAGTTGTACTCCCCATATAATCCATCCTTCTTCTTTCTCTACAAAATCAACAGCATGCACCCCTGCAGGAATCGGAGCAAAAGAAAGAGTTACATGATGCTTCCCCGACTTCGAAATAAGCTCCGGCTCGGTTTTTCCATCAATAGACACCCCTTCAGCTTCACGCAAGCTAAATTCTTGCTGCGTGGTACGCAGACATGTTTTCGAAGAGATAACAGCAGCTTCTCCCGGCTCACCATACAAAACAGCATCTACCTGCGTCTGCTCATCCGTTAATATGATTTTCTTTATTTCTATTTTCGACGTATTTGTCGTAATAAAGCACGGGCGGCTAACTTCTCTTTTACGATAAGTTCCCGCCTGCAAAAACAAAAACATACAACTAAAAACAAAAAATAGCCATACGCCTTTCATAAATCACATTCTTTTTAATTATATATATTGCTTAAACGAGCAACTAATTCATTTCCAAGTTCAGTCTTCACTTCTATATGCTTCAAAACGGCTGTTACAAAAGGATTACTTTCGAACACACCGCGCACTTGTTCAAAGTCAAGCATTTGCTCTTCCTTACTACCATCAGCACCAAAGCCAGTCATCGAAGACAAAGAAAATTCTTTCTTTGCATCTTCATATACCATCTTATCCAGCCATACCACAGACTGTTGCCATTGATGCACAATGTTTATAATATCCTTTGCAGTTATTGTTTCGGCATCCAGTCTGTAGAACTCCAGCATTTTTCCATACGCCCAAGTCCATTCATAGGTATAATAATTGGCATGCATTTCTGCAAAACGGTCATGTATCTGGTCAACAGTATGCAAAACACCTGTTTCTATATCGCTCATCAATCGCTCTATCTCTGTTTTTGGAGCTATTAAGCCAGAAATGTCAACCCATTCACCTTGTCCGATCGAAGTATCCGGCAATAAACGCTGTCGTACTTCCTCATCATTCTTAAAATGTATTTCCTCCAGACGCTTGATAACCGAATTACCCAGGAATTTATGAATAGCTGTTTCATAAAACTTGATACCTTTATTCAACGCCGAGTTTTTAATCTTTGCGCTCTGATAAGAATATGTTTCCGAAGTTTCTCCCGATACTCTTTCCAACTCTTTCAGAATACTCCGTCCTTTCATCATCTTCTGAATTGTGTATGGACTGAGCAAATTATAATTAATCTGATCCAGACGGAAAGGATCTTTACGCAAATCACGTTTCGGCCATTTCTGTGCATCACGAATTGTGCCGACGCTACGAAGATTAACCCCCGGAACCAGATAAGTCGTATTTTTATCCTCTATCAAATAAGAGAAAGGTAAATCCGATGTATCAGGATGATTGACATGACGTCCCATTACAAGTGAAAAGGCTCCGATACGTGCAGGCCAAAGGATATATGAATCCGAAGTAGTCTTAGCACCTCTTTCCAACGCTCCCTGATGAATCGGCCCCAGCTTATACATATGATTACTCTGGTTAGATCCTGAACCCGCATTCATAAATGAAAACATCCCGGCAATCAGCAAAGTTGACTTATGATGAGTCACCGTAAACGGTCCGGCAAAAATAGCACATGCTTCTCCATTTTCCTCCTGACAATTGCTGAAAAACAAAGAATCCGAAGCCGAATAATTATGCCCCATATGACAAGCCTGTCCCACAAAACAGCGAGTCATCATCGTGCCATCCTCTATGTGCGAACCACTGGAGATAATAAAATCATCACATACCACTCCGTAACCGATATGTACTGGATCGTCAGCATTACTGTTAATACTACCGTTCTTCAGTCTGCCAGCTCCCTCTATTTCACAATGGTCACCGATACGCACATTTTTAATATATCCCGAATTGACAATCGTGACGTGCGAACCTATCGTTCCTCTATCCGAAGCATGTTCGTCTGCATAAGCCTCAACCAACGCTTTCATACGCTCAATGAGCTGCGGACGATGACGGTAAAGTGCCATAATATATGCCTGATGTGCAGAAAGACGGTCATGAATCATAACCTCACGACCTCCTGTTTCATTCAAGACAGACACCTCTACCCCATTTCCAAAACGAGATTTCCGGTCTACCAGAATAATATCCACATTCTCGATAAATGTATATGCCCCAATCTCATAGTTAGCAATGTAATTCTTTACATTTTCAATGCAACAGTTATCTCCCACTGTCACATTATGCAGAGTCACATACGATAATCCGGAATGCTTACAGATACCTCCCCGCAATGTAAATTCGTGTTCAAATACTCCCAGACACACCTTCCCGGAAAAACGAGCATGATGTACATAGTCAGGAGTGAAACGTTCAGCCACCCGTACATCCTTCCAGTCGGAAGCCGAACAAAGCTGCGATTCCAGCCTGTTTATTTCTTCATCAGTCAGCGAACGGTAATTTATCATAATTATTCTTCATCATAAGTTTGATAAAGGAAATCATTATAAGGATACTTCTGCACATGCAACTCTCTTACTTTCTTATAAACAATTTCCTTCAGTTCATCGATATTCGTTTTATTTCGAGCCGAAATAAAGATACAATTATCATTCATCTTAGCCATCCATGTATGCATAAGCTCTTCCAGCGTAATATTCTCCTTCGTTTTCGGAGTCAAATCATCTTCAGCCTTTTCTACATAGGTATACGCATCTATCTTATTGAATACAATCATGGTAGGCTTTCCTCCTGCTCCTAAATCAGCAATTGTTTTATCTACCACCTGTATCTGCTCCTCAAAATCAGGATGAGAGATATCTACCACATGAAGCAATAAATCAGCTTCACGCACTTCATCCAGTGTAGATTTAAACGAATCGACCAAATCAGTTGGAAGTTTACGAATAAAACCTACCGTATCGGAAAGCAGGAAAGGCAAGTTTTCAATAATCACCTTACGTACTGTCGTATCAAGAGTAGCAAACAGCTTATTTTCAGCAAAGACTTCACTTTTAGCCAATAAATTCATCAATGTCGATTTTCCGACATTCGTATATCCAACCAGAGCAACACGAATCAAGCGTCCGCGATTTTTACGCTGAGTAGATTTCTGAGTATCTATTTCAGCCAGACGCTGTTTTAGTAAAGCCATACGATTCAAAATAATACGACGGTCCATTTCAAGCTGAGTTTCACCCGGTCCACGAAGACCAACAGAACCCTTACCACCTCCGGCTCCGGAACCACCACCCTGACGCTCAAGGTGAGTCCACAAACGTTGCAAACGGGGTAGCATGTATTTATATTGTGCCAATTCAACCTGTGTCTTGGCATTGGCAGTTTGTGCACGCATCGCAAAAATATCCAGAATAAGCGATGTACGGTCCAGAATCTTTACATTCAGCTCCTTTTCGATATTACGTATCTGTTTGGCAGAAAGTTCATCATCAAAGATAACCATACCCACTTCTTCTCCTTCTTCCTCCTTTTTCTGAAGAAGATATTCTTTAATTTCCTGCAACTTACCTTTACCTACGTATGTCACAGTATTGGGATAATCCATTTTTTGAGTAAAACGTTTTACGACCTCAGCTCCTGCCGTTTCTGCAAGAAAAGCAAGTTCATCCAAATATTCATTCGTTTTACGCTCGTTCTGTGTCTGGGTAATCAAACCCACCAATGCAGCCTTTTCAGTCTGCGCATCTGATATAACAAATTCTTTCATTCAGTATAGTTGTATGTCTAATTGTGGCAAATATAGCGAAAAAGCACGCACCAAGTATTTTATCAAACAAAAAATTAAAGAAACATTCATACAATAAGTATTTATCATACAGCCCCAAACATCATGCTATGTATTTTATGAAAATCATCCGAAACAATAAAACCCCGTCATCAACAGTTTAATGCCAATGACGGGGTTCTAAAATATCAGTGCTTATGCTTTAACTTAATCATCCAAATTCGGATTATTTATAATCTCTTTTTCTGGAATTTTAAATGTCAAGCGTTCATCTTTATAATCATAAGTTTGTCCAGGAAGCATAGCATCTTCTGCACAACGAGTAATACTCTTCTGGAAACGCTTCATTGTAAGCAATCCACGTCCTTCAGCCCATAATTCCAAACGCCAGTTAAAGTAAATTTCATCCAAAAGCCCTTCTTTACCCATCTGTTCTACTTTTGCGGCTGCTTCTGTATCACGCTCATCCAATAAAGCTTTCAAAGAAATTTTCGCATCAGAAAGATTATTCTCTCGTGCATTAGCTTCTGCATTTATCAAATACATTTCAGCGACACGCATATATACTTCATCGTCATACCATTCTCTGTTTCCTAAGATACGCTTGCTGTTATAGAATTTCCACCAGTTTGTCAATTCATATTGTTCTCCCTTTTCATCTGTTTCAGTAAACCATTTTTTACGAACATCTGTATCCGGTATAGAATTATACAAATTAGTATCAATCAATTTTTCACCGCCGGCATACGCATAGCTATATGTAAACAAGTCCATATGTCCCCAGAATGTAGGCAGAGCCGGAGAGTTACTTGTTGTCAGATCAATAGCCCACATCCATCCAGGAATAGAAACAGAACTAAATCCTGAATTGATAACTTCCGTTCTATTCATCAAGGTAAACTCTTTCGAATCAATCACCTCTTGAGTCAATCGAGCCGCTTCTCCATTTTCACCCATCATAAGATAAGCATAAGCCAGCATACCTTTTGCTACCGCCTGATTAATCTGGTCCTTTTGTCCTGAAGGACGTTCATATCCTTCAAGCATAGGAATAGCATCTGTCAAATCTTTAACAATCAGTTTATAAACTTCTTCTACACTTGATTTCTTTGCAGCTTCCGAAGTTAATTGAGTACGATAAATAGGTATTGCTAAAGCTGTTTTATCTTCCTGATAAGGACGGGCATATAAGTTTACCAAGTTAAAATAAGAATGCGCTCTCAAAGCTTTGGCTTGTGCAAAATACACACCATTTTCTCCAGTAGGTTTCGCTTCATCACCTCCAGCAGCATCAATAATTTCATTGGCAGCTTTGATAAGACGATAATAATATCTCCAGAATTGATAAGAGAACTGAGATGCTGTACGAGTTGAACAAGTCAAATCACCAGCATATTCAAACCAGCCATATCCTTTCATCATAATGACCATATCTCCACTCATCAAGTCTGTTGCTATATCAACAGCTTTCTGTCCGAAGTCATCATGACCTTTTACATCACCTGTAGACATTGCAAATGTTGTAGAATAAGTACCTAATGCTTGTCCCATCAATATATTGGTATTCCATTTAGCCACTTCTTCCAAATCACCAGATGTGATATAATCCGAAGGACTTTTTTCCCAAAATGAATCTGAACATCCACTGTTTAGAAGCATCAAACTTAAAGCAGCAACCGGAATGTATTTATTTAATTTCATAAATTTCTGATTTTATTTTAGTTAAAACTGAACTTTAATACCTCCCATAATTGTACTCAATGGGCTGTATTGGCTTCTGCCTGATTCTCCTGAGTCATTATTATTATCATTGTTGACCGTATCTCTACTACCTGAAGAAGCATTAGCCACATAACCTTTACGAGCCGAAAGGAAGAACAAGTTGTCTCCAGATACATATACGCTCAGACCTCCCAGGTGCAGTTTAGAAGTAATGCTTTGTGGGAAAGTATATCCCAAACGAAGATTAGACAGGTTCAGATAAGAACGGCTAGTCAAGAAACGTGTTGAAGTTGCATTAGCATAACTAGTACCGTCATCCCCTCCACCATAGTTATTGGTAAGTCGAGGAACATCTGTAATATCACCAGGCTGCTGCCAACGGTTTTCAATATCTTTATGCCAATTATGCTTTCCAGCCCCATCATTATGCATTAATTCCTGATAATTATAATCGTAACCATATCCTCCCAAGCTATATGAGAATGTCGCATTCAAAGTAAATCCTTTTGCATATAAATCAAAACCAAAACCACCTTGTAAAGCAGGTATTGCTGATTTATCAACAAATTTCTTAGTAGCTTGATTCCAGTCGCTTGTCTGCTCTACTTCCAGTTTATTGATGGTTTTAGTTGATTTATAAGTTTCCATATCTGTAATCAACTCTTTAGTACCATCAGGCAATACATTATAATACTGATTATACATAGCGTATCCGGTCTGAGGATCTACACCTGCATATTCACGCATGTAGAAATCATACAAAGAATGTCCTTTTGCCCATCCATAGTAAGTGCTTAATTCCAAAGCCTTCTCTTTACCTGTAGTTTCATCAATAGGCATCTTAGTCATTTCATTCTTATAATATCCACCATTAACACGGAAATCGAATTTATAATCTTTCTTATTCAAAAGATGTGCAGTCAAAGAAAATTCTACACCCTGATTTACCAGCTCTCCATCATTAACAGGATAAGAAGCATATCCCAAAGAAGGAGCTACCTGCTTCATAAACAACATATCAGTTGTCTTTTTATGGAAATATTCAACTTCACCTTCAAGTATACCAGCAATATCAAATTCAATACCAGTATTAATAGTAGAACTTCTTTCCCAAGTTAAATCAGGATTACCTTTATAAACAAAGCTGAAAGTATAATTATCGTTCAAGTTGTTAATCTGATACAAATCTTCATATGGATAGTATCCAGCGACAACAGGACTTGTTATAAAATCCTGATTACCAAGAACACCCCAGCTCAATTTATATTTCAAATTCTTCAACCATTTGATATCTTTCATAAATTCTTCGTTAGTAATAGCCCATGCAGTTCCAATAGATCCAAATGTTCCCCACTTATGACCTTTAGCAAAACGTGAACTACCATCAGCACGAAGTGTTCCGTGAATAAAATATTTATTATCCCAGTCATAACGCAACTGACCAAAATAACTTTCAATCGCATAACCATAAGTATACGATTCCATATAATCCATTATAACAGCATTACTCCATTCTGTATTATCCGGACGAACCATTTTTGATTTAGCACCATATGATACGTTGGTTGTACTATTTGTTGATTCATGAGCAACAAAAGCTTCAAAATTATTTCTTCCAAAACTTTGAGTCCATGATAAAATCTGGTTAGCAGTAAAGTTCAAATAATTCACCTGAGTTTTCACAATTTGTCCTTTACCAGCACTATCACCATAATATGGATTTGTCAATTCGTTTTCAGCCTGACCATAATACTGCAGACCAACATTAGCAGTTGCTTTGAAGTGTTTCAAGAAACGAGCCTCAAATGAAGCATTACCATTAAACTGGTGTGTCTTGATTTCATCTTTATCCAAAAGCAATGCACCAGCAGGATTAATACCAGCAGCAAACGGACGGCTATAACCGGCATTCATACCATAATCGTATTTATTTCCTCCAATGCTTGTATCTTGTACAATATTTCCGTTTTCATCACGTTCAAAAACAGGGAACAATGAAGGCATACCGTTTATAAACTGGAAACCATTGTTCATATTACTATCAGACTGTCCCGGCTTATTGGTAATCATATATGCATACGATAATGATGTTGTAGCTTTCAACCAAGGGGCAATCTGATTACTCATATTGTTACGAACATTGAATCGTTCGTAATCCGAAGAAATATAATATCCTTCATCCTTCAGATAACTAAAAGCTGTATAATGGGTCATTTTCTCGTTACCACCTGAGATTTTAAGGCTAGCATCAAATTTCTGACCTGTTCTAAACAAATAATCCTCCCATTTTTCCGGAGTATATTTACGTGTAATGCCACTATAAAAACGTCCTGTAGAAGGATCAATCAACTTGTCACCATCTGCGTTCCACATATTATATATAGGAGCAATACCATTTTGTCCTCCGAACAACTGTTGTGAAGCCCATGTTGCAGCTGTAGCACGATCATACCCACCAGCAACTTCTGCATAACCACGTAAACTTTCCCAAGTAAGCTCTGTAAATCTTTCCGGACTATCAATTACATCATAAAGCGGAGTCAAACGCATGTTTGCACCATATTTAACTTCAGCATCAACACGTGTTTTACCTGCTTCACCTTTTTTAGTAGTAATCAAGACTACACCATTTGCAGCACGAGATCCATACAATGCAGTAGCAGTAGCATCTTTCAAAACTGTCATAGAAGCAATATCACTTGGATCGATACCACTTAAATCAGCTTCAAAAGGAATACCATCTACAACATACAACGGAGAACGGCTAGAATATGCTGAACCTAAACCACGAATACGGATACTAGCATTACTTCCAGGTTGTCCAGAAGTAGACATCACTTGTACTCCGGCAACTTCTCCAGCCAATGCTTTAGATAGTTCAGTCGGATTCTTCAACGAGATTTGCTCTCCACCAATTTCAGTAGCTGAACCTGTAAAAGAACGTTTGGTAGCTCCTCCATAAGCAACAACCATAACTTCATCCAATTGTTCTGAATCTGAACGAAGTACGACCTTAACAGTAGGCTTGATAGTTACTTCTTGGCTTTCCAGACCAATGAACGAAACAACCAAAGTTTTTGCCGGACTAAACTAATAGGCAGTTTTGGGAAAACTGATACATAATAAAAACAGTTTCATGTAGATTCTGATAATATATCTAGATGCAATGTGTACTTTTGTCTAATGGAATACTTTGATTTTCTACCTATTTGTTGTTAGGTTAATTCTTCTATTATACATTCTACATTTACTTGTTTAATCAAAACTTGCATTTTTTTAGTTCCTTGATTATCGTTTGCGGTAGTACTTCACCATAAACTTGGGTTGTTTTTATATTACGATGTCCTAATAGTTTTTGCACGGTAGAAAGCTGTACACCTTTATATATTAATAAGGTAGCATTCGTATGACGTGCTGTATGGAAAGAAAAATGTTTTGTTATTCCTGCTAGTTTTCCTATACGAATTAATTCTTTATTAACCGAAGCGTTAGGCTTTATATGAAAAAATTCTTCTATATCTGGATAATGATATAAAATGCGGATAGCTTTTCCCTGAAATAAATAGCCAAGGGGAAGTTGAGTGACAGTTCCTGTTTTTTGTGATTTGAAAACCAGCCATAATTCTTTATCAGTTTGAATGAGATTTTGTTTTTTCATGCTTATAAAATCAGAATAGCGCAAGCCTGTATAGCAGCAAAATAAGAATGCGTCGAGAGTATGGCGAAGTGTATTCTTCTTTCTGGAAAGATTGATATGTTCTAACTTATCCAATTCTTCTGGTAATAAGTATGTATGGTGGCTTTCTGTTGTTTTTATCTTATATTCTGTAAAAGGTGAATCTTCTTTAGCTATAATTCCTTGACGGACAGCTTCATTTATAATCGTTCTTATATGTCGTAAATGTTTTGCGATGGTATTTATTCCTAATTTTTTGTTCTTCATAAATTGCTCGAATGATAATAAAAGTTTGTAATCCATCTGTTTAAAAGTAATCTCATGAGCAAAACTTTCTAATAGGGTAAGTGTGGTATACAAATTATTTTTTGTACTACTGCGTATGGGGGAATTTTCTATCCATTTTCTACCAAAAGAAATTATTTTATTGTCGGAACTTGTTTTTTCTTCCATTTCCTTTAGTAATTCCAAACAAATTTCTTTTCCTTGTTTCCAAGCATTTATCTCACGCATTTGCAAATTCAATATGAATTCTTCTAACATGTAATTTAATTCTTCAGCATGGGGATGGTTGCAAATTATTGATTTACGACTATTCCATTGGTCGGGTTTAATATAAATATGAGTAGAAAAATAAGCTTTTTTCCCTAATAGATAAGCTTCCACTTGAACTAAAGCTTTTCCCTGGCTATCTAACCGTTTTTTGCGGTTATAAACTATGCGATACTTAATCTTTTTCATTTTCAACTATTATGTGAAAGTATTATATCTTTATCTTAAATAATCTTTATTGCGTTTATATATACAATTAGTGAATATATATGCATTGATGGTCTAAAAAAACATATAGGTCTCTTTACAAAAATAGACTTAGAAATTGAATATTAACCATCGCTTTTTTTAGAAAAACGTAATAATAACAAAGAAATTATTGTCATTTTCTATATTTTGTTTTTTTCTTATATAGCTTTTAATAATGACAAAGTGAAATGCTTTAGAGTTGAAAATAGAAGCATTTTGGTGTAAAAAACGTGGTGTAAGTGTTAAAATAAAAGGTTTATATTGAGTTTTTTCTATCGAAAAGTATACAGTTATTACATTTTTAACTATTTTTGCGACCGAGAAATATAATTAATGAAAAATTATTAATTCAAAGTTAAACTTTAAGAGAGAATCTTATGAAAAGAAAATTGATGCTTTTAATGACCTTCCTGATGATAGGTATAGGTCTGGTAAACGCGCAAGTTTCAAAGGTTACTGGTACAGTCACCTCTGAAGAAGACGGTTTGCCGGTTGTTGGAGCGTCTGTCTTAGTTAAAGGTACTACTGTAGGTACTGTAACAGACATCGACGGTAACTTTACAATCAACAATGTGCCTAGTCCGGCAAAAACTTTGGTTGTTTCGTTCATTGGTCTGGAAACCCAAGAAGTAACTATCAAGCCTACTGTTAATGTCGTACTTCGCTCAGATGCAGAACAATTGGATGAAGTTGTTGTAACAGCAATGGGTATAAAAAGATCGGAAAAAGCATTAGGCTATTCCGCTACTTCGGTAAACGGTGAAAAGATTTCTGCAAGCCGTACTTCAGATGTAATGTCCAGCCTTGCAGGTAAGGTTGCCGGTGTACAGATTTCTGCCACATCCTCCGACCCAGGAGCATCAAACTCTGTTATCATCCGTGGTGTAAGCTCATTAAGTGGCAGCAACCAACCTTTATATGTTGTTGATGGAGTACCTTTGGACAACTCATCTGTATCTTCTAGCGATGGGTTGAATTCAGGGTTCGACTTTGGTAATGGTGCTAATGCTGTAAATCCAGATGACGTAGAAAACATGACTATCCTGAAAGGAGCTGCTGCTACAGCCTTGTACGGTAGCCGTGCAGCCAATGGTGTAGTAATGATTACTACAAAAAGCGGTAAAAAAGGTAAAGGATTAGGAATTGAATACAATGGTGGTGTTCAATGGTCTTCTGTTTTACGCATGCCTGAAATGCAGAATGAATTTGGTATGGGATGGAGTGGATCACATACTACGCTAGAAAATGGTTCTTGGGGACCACGTTTTGACGGTTCAATGCAGTTGTATGGTAACGTATATAACAATTCACAAAAGATAAAACCTTATGTCGCTGTAGAAGACAATATGAAAAACTTCTTCGATACAGGTTTCAGATATAATAATAGTTTATCTTTCAACGGAGCTACAGATAAAAGTACCTACTTTGTATCATTCTCACAAATCAGTGATGATGGTATTATTCCTACAGATGCAGACTCATATAATAAGTATACTTTCTCTGGAAGAGGTAGTCATAAAATTGGTAATCTGACATTTAGTACTTCTTTGAACTATGCATATCAGGATAATAAGTTTGCAACAACAGGTCAGGGACTGTCAATGGCTAATTCTCTATGGCAGACTCCACGAGATATTAATGTAGAAAGCCTAGCCGATTTGAATGATCCATTCAATACTCCGGGATATTATTATACTCCTTACGGCGTTATGAACCCTTATTATATATTGGAACATAATTTAAACACTTATAATTCTGAACGTTTTTATGGTAAGTTCCAATTAGATTATGATTTTTTGAAATACTTTAAGTTTACATATCGTATGGGTTTGGATTCTACAACAGGACAAACTGAATATGGAACAGAAAATCTGTACGCGTTATATTATGAAGGAACTCCTAATGGAGAAGGTATGGGAGCAAGTAGCCCGTTTGCCGGTCAATACGGAGAATATAGCATCATGACGACTCGCCGTCGTGAAATCAACCAAGACTTCTTGTTATCTTTTGACATGCCAATCAACGATTTTCATGTAAATGCATTGGTCGGATTCAATGGAAACGAACGTAAATACTCTTATCAAAAATCAGCAGTAAACAACCTGACCATTCCTACTTGGTTCAATCTGTCAAACTCATCACAAACTCCAACTGTAACTCAATATAGCGAACTCCGCCGTTTAATGGGTGTATTCGGACAGTTTGAAGGTTCATGGAAAAACATGTTGTATTTAACAGTAACAGCTCGTAACGACTGGTCATCTACCTTACCTAAAGGAAATCGTGATTTCTTCTATCCTGGTGTTACTGGTAGTTTCATTTTCAGCGAACTTTTAAATGACGAAATAAAAGACATCATTACTTTCGGTAAAGTACGTGCCAGCTGGGGTAAAACAGGTAACGATGCTGATGTATATATGTTAAGCCCAGTATACGGTTCAGCTCAATATTCCATTCCATTTGGTTATCTGAAGTTCCCATTAGGTGGAGTAAACTCTTATACATTAGGAAATATTTTAGGAAGTAATACTTTAAGTCCAGAAATGACAACCGAATACGAATTCGGATTAAATATGGCTTTCTTCAATAATCGTCTTTCTTTCGACGCTGCTTATTACAATCGTAATTCTGATAAACAGATCATGTCTTTAAGCATGGATCCAGCAACAGGATATGGTTCTCAAAATATCAACTTAGGTAAGATCAGCAATAAAGGTGTCGAATTATTAGTAAGCGGAACTCCTATCCAAACTAGAGATTTCAGTTGGGATGTTACAGTAAACTTTACCAAAAACTGGAGTAAAGTTGTAAGCTTACCAGAAGAACTGGGAGGTGAAACAGTTATATATGGATTGAACGGTAGTACTAGTATGTATGCAATTGTAGGACAACCATTAGGTGTATTCAAAGCCGAAGCTGTAGAACGTGATCCGCAAGGCAGAATCGTAGCTGATGCCAATACAGGTCTGCCAGTTGCAGCAGCAGAATTTGCTACTTACGGTGATATGAATAACCGTTATCAGATGGGTGTTTCTACTACACTTACTTACAAAGGTGTATCATTAAGTGCTGATTTTGATATTCGTCAAGGTGGTATCATGTATTCAAAGACAAAGAATACTCTTTACTTCACAGGTAATGCAATACAAACAGCATACAACGACCGTAATACATTCATTATTCCCAACTCTGTAAATAAGGTTACTAATGCTGATGGCAGCATCAGTTATGTAGAAAATACAACACCTGTTTCAAGCGCAGATATCTGTAACTACTATTACGACCCTATGGGAGGTATTGGTGGAGAAATCGATTTAATAGACAAATCATATGTTAAGTTGCGTACTGTTGTGTTAAGCTGGGATTTACCAAAAAAATGGTTAGCTAAAACTCCGCTACAAGGGGTTCGTATTTCAGCATACGGAAATAATCTCTTTATCTGGACACCATCAAGCAACACATTTATCGACCCAGAAACAACATCATTTGGTAACGACCTGTCAGGTAATTACGGTGAATACTCTTCAAACCCAACTTCACGTAACTTCGGTATCAACTTAAATGTGAAATTCTAACGATTAAAAAGAAGTTTATATATGAAAAAATTAGCATTATATACCTTATTAATGGCAAGTTTATGCACAAGCTGTGACCTTGACATTAATGAAAATCCCAACTACCCAAGCAATGAGCAAATGACGCCAGACTTGATTTTTCCTTCTGTTGAAGCAGGTATTGCAGCTGCTGTAGGAGGAGAAATTCATAACTATGCGGGTTATTTTGCACAGTATTATGAACAGAATCCAGAACAAAGCCAATACATAGAAATCAGTCAGTATATGTTCAATGAGTCTTCACAGCTGATGGACTATTCATACCGCATTATTTATGCAGGGGCACTGATGGATGCTCAAGAAGTTCTAGAAAAAAGTACAAACCCTGCTGACCGTTTTGCTACAACAGTATTGCGTGCATATGTCTTACAGGTAATGGTCGACAATACTAACGAAGCTCCATATAGTGAAGCGTTAAAAGGTAACTCAGTCAGCAATCCGAAATGGGATAACGGAGAAGATGTATACAAAGGTGTATTGGCAGAAATGGATGCAGCAGAAGCAGCTTTGACAGATAATGCATCTATGGATAGCCAAGATCTGATTTTTAACCGTGATATGAAACAATGGAAAGGATTGGCTAACGCATTACGCTTACGTATGTATCTGCGCTTCATAGATGCAGGAGTAGATGCTGCTACCTATACTGAAAAAGTAAAAACTTTAGTAGCAGAAAATAATTTCTTTACTGGTGATGCTGCATTTACAGGTTTCGCAGACGAAACATCAAAACGTAATCCATGGTATGAAACGAATGCAGTAAATACACCGGGTAACCAGTGTGCAGCTTATCCGATCGTAGCTTACTATCAGGCAAATAATGACCCACGTATAGCTTACGCTATCAATAAAAACAAAAAAGAAGGCAAATATTTAGGACAGATTCCGGGTGGTAGAACAAAATCTGATGACAACAACGGTTCGGATACTTGGAAGAATGAAAATGTAAGTGCCATCAATTATCAACATTCTGACGGAAACGGAGCAACTCAGCCATTCTATCTGTTTACTCAAGCAGAACTTCAGTTCCTTATCGCAGAAGTTAATTTACGTTTCCTGAATGATGAAGGAAAAGCTCAAAATGCTTATAATGCTGGAGTTACAGCCGATTTTGAAGCACGTAGTATGAGTGGTCAAGAAGCAGGAATTTTGGCATTATGGGACAATGCTACCTCAACAAACGATAAACTTCATTTAGTATACATGCAAAAGTGGGCAGCTTTATTCTGTATGGATCATATGGAAGCATGGAGTGAAATACGCCGTACCGATTGTCCGAATATTACTACTGTTTCTCAGTTAGATATTTTTAAAGGTAACTCAAGTTATGTTCCGGGTGATTTAATAGAGCCATGGATCAACGGTCTTGGTAATGGACTGGTAAAACGTATGACATACCCATTGAGTGCACGTATGTATAATGTAAACACTCCCAAAGCAGTACCAGTAAGTACTCCTGTATGGTGGGACAAGAACTAATAACTTAAATGTTTTATAGAAATGAAAAAAATATTTTATTACATACTCATGGGAGCATTCTTATTGGGAACTGCCACCTCATGTGAAGACTCAGTAAAAGACCTTTCTAAGGTAACATATTTTGCAGAATTAAACTTGAAAGGAGATGATTTTGTAAAACTATCATTAGGTGAAACTTATACAGAGCCTGGATATGAAGCAACCGAAAACGGGGAAGATATCAGTGAAAAGGTAAAGGTCACTGGTAGTGTAGACAGCTCAACACCTGGATTTTATAACTTAGTTTATTCTGTAGCCAACGTTGATGGATTTTCAGTAACCAAAACTCGTCAAGTAATGGTAGTTAATCCTGATAGTTTTGCAAGTGCATATCAGGGAGAATCACAGGCTGGAACTCGTCACTATACAGGCGCACCCATCTTGATTACAGAAAATGAAGATGGAACTTACCTTATTGATGATTTATTGGGAGGCTTGCAGTTTTATGGAATGAATCCGGGATTTGAGCCAATGTACGATTTCCATGCTGAAGCAAAATTAAAACTGAACGCAGATAATACACTCACTTTAATTAAAGTAGGAAACTGGTATTTTGCTTCAGAACTTGCATTGAGCTTAACAGAAGGAAAATATAATCCAGAAACAGGCGTAGTCACTATGACCGTAGATTATGGAGGAACACCTCTAAGCGTTACACTAACTAAATAATTATTGAAGCTTTATGAAAAAATATATCATATTTTTATTTGCCATATTGGCTGTAGGACTAACTTCTTGTAATGACGATACCGAGCCAGGAGGAACATCTGTTGAAAAGATGGCAGGCGACTGGTGGGTTACTGCCACTGCTATAAGTAACGGACAAGAGCTTGGTGATGTAGGTTTAGGACATTTTCGCATGTACACATACAATACAGCTGCCAATGTATCTACTGAAATGTGGCTAGAAGACGGAGCAAATTTTTGGGATTATAAAGTTAAAGTAAATGTAGACTATAATAACAGAACATTTACAACCAACGACTTCATTGACAATACTTCATACGATTGCAAAGTGAAGATAACTGATGGAAAAATACTCGAAGGAGCAGCCCTTACTCCTAGTGGAATGCCTGCCGACAGTATTGTGTACATGATACAGTTTGATGATGACCCAGACGGACTGACTTATAAAGTTTCAGGATTCCGCCGCACAGGTTTCCCTGCTGATGATTTTTAATTTATTTTGCAAATCTATAAATGAAAAAACTCCTGCTGTTTTTCAAAATGGCAGGAGTTTTTTTATAAAGGATACCCTGATAATCCTAAATTTACACCTCATATATACAGTAAAAATCAATATAGTCATAGAACCATAAAAACTGTATTGTATATTCTCGTAGCTTTATACACTTTTGAAAAAAAATAAAAATTAATAAAATTAATCCAATAAAAAAGATTTTGTTTTTAGCAACACTCCTGATCAGTATTTTTTGTTTTTCATCATGTTCTAAAGACGATGAAGCTATCGAAGTAAATCAGTTAGAAGGAGTATGGGGTATGACTGCCGTTAACGGATATTACTATTATGAAGGTGAAAAAATTTCTTATAATGAAAACTTCAATCCTTTTGAACCTACAGATGACTGCGAAAAAATTACTATAGAAAAAACAGACGGTAATAAATACACTGTAACTCACTATGAATACTATAGTGGTACTTGGCGTCGATACGATAGTGAAAACTTCTACCTGGAAGGAAACAATATGATTCCGGAAAGCATGGAGGGAGTCGATGTATCTACCGCAAAAATACTTGAAGCTTCTTCAGACAGACTTGTTATCGAAACAACTGGAGCAGACGAATACGGTAGTTTCTATGATAAATATACATATACACGCATGGCAGAATAATCTGCATTTCAATAAAACAACACGAGAGAGGATGCTAAACAACATCCTCTCTCGTGTTGTTTTATTTATTCTTTATCCATAAATTTGTGATATCAAAATAATATCAATTAAATATGAGTTTATGGAAGCAAAAGAATTAAATTTCAGAGGATTTAAAGCTAACGGATTTCTCATGCTGGCTATGCACCTGTTATTGATCTCAGGCATCATTATTTGCTGCTTTATGCAAATGACAACTCCATTCTTCATATTGGGTGGAGTACTCTTGCTTATCTGGTTTATTTTATTTGGTGGTTATATGCAACTGGAACCTAATGAAGCGCGTATCATGGTCTTTTTCGGGAAATATAAAGGAACTTTCAAAGAGACAGGATTCTTTTGGGTAAATCCTTTCATGAACAAGAAAAAATTATCCTTACGTGCCCGTAACCTTGATGTAGAACCGATCAAGGTAAACGATAAAATAGGAAATCCGATTCTTATCGGTCTGGTACTGGTATGGAAACTGAAAGATACATACAAAGCCATGTTCGAGATTGATTCACAAACTATGGCGAGCGATACGACCTCTTCTGGTAACGGCAAAGAAATCAGTGTTGGAAATGCTGTGGCCAATCGTATGAATGCTTTCGAGAACTTTGTGAAAATACAGAGTGATGCAGCTCTCAGACAAGTAGCCGGACAATATGCCTACGATGACAATGAAGCGGGAACCGATGAACTTACTCTACGTTCGGGAGGAGAAGAAATCAATGAACAACTGGAACAAAAGCTGAACGAACGTCTGGCTATGGCCGGCATTGAAGTCGTAGAGGCACGTATCAATTATCTGGCATATGCACCGGAAATCGCTGCCGTCATGCTACGTCGTCAACAAGCTTCTGCTATTATCAGCGCACGCGAAAAAATCGTAGAAGGAGCCGTATCAATGGTGCACATGGCGCTCGACAAGCTTTCTCAGGAAGATATCGTAGAGCTGGATGAAGATAAAAAAGCTGCTATGGTAAGTAACTTGCTTGTTGTGCTCTGTGCCGACGAAGCCGCCCAGCCGGTTGTGAACACAGGAACGCTGAATCATTAATCAAGAAAACGGCCAATGGCAAAAAAAGAGAATACGACTAAAAGTTTCGTTCTACGTGTAGATGCCGCAACGATGGAAGCTATCGAAAAATGGGCTGCGGATGAATTTCGCAGTACCAACGGGCAACTTCAGTGGATTATCAACGAAGCATTACGCAAAAGCGGAAGATTAAAGAAAACAAAGAAAACTGATACAAAAGAAGAATAATATGTTCACCATCAATTTAGGTCCGTTTTCCGGAAAAAACGCTCCTGAAATACATTATCATCCATCTATCGCAGATAGGATATTGGAAGGTACAGCAGCTCTCTGCTTGCTTTCTGGCATCGGAATAGTATGCTGGAATTATTTCCATACAGACCTCCTCTCCGATTATGGAGTATATGGAATATTCATCAGTATAGTAGTATTTGCTTTATTGTTTGGAGGAGCCTATGCCCCCGTACGTTGTATCAATTTTCCGGTACGCATTGGAAAACATAATGTTGTCAAACAATATATACTGGTCATTAAACTCATACGTATCTTCAATATCTTTTTGACAATGTTTATGGTTGCAGGCATTTTATCTGACTATTATAAATGGGCAGCAATCTTAAAAGTTATTTCATTGATAATATGTGTTTTATCAATTGGTGTATATTATATACTGGCATTCCGATACAAATAAAATCTACAAAATAAGAAAGGACAGCAAATTCTACTGAAAATCTGTACAAATAATTGTAACTTTCGTACAGATTTCTATAAAAAATTGCTGATGTTTTCATGAAAACATCAGCAATTTTTTCTTAAACAAGTTTTCTTATATTTTTCCCCTTTTGCACCCTTCACATATATGAGTTATTATACGATAAAAGGAAAAATCAATCACCCCATTTTTCAGTCTAGAATTGGAAATAAATAAACGGCTGTATGTCGCTGCTCTTTACCTGTATGACCAGAAATATCAGGGCTATCAGAATCAATGCCTGTCCTACCAACGGCATGCGTGTCATGCCACGGCTACATGCATTCTGCCAGCTATCCGGACACCAATGAAGCACATATCCTATTCCCATCAGCACGAATACTTTCCAGTATCCTTCTACGAGTTGCACGAACAGTTCGGGATGGAAAGAAGTGAATATCTGACGAATCATCGATACCGAACCTTCGAATTCGGTGTTACGGAAGAATATCCAGCAGAAACATACGAAATGGAAGGTAATGATGACAGCAAAAACACGTCGCCAGCCGGTACTGCGGTAGTTCTTGGGGCGATGGAACAGACTGCGGACAAATTTATGCACGGCCAGAGCTACACCGTGAAGTGCTCCCCAGATAATGAAATTCCATGAGGCTCCATGCCACAGACCTCCCAGAAGCATGGTCAGAATAAGATTGATATAGGTACGTATCTTGCCTTTCCGGTTCCCTCCCAACGAAATATACAGGTAGTCACGCAGCCAGCTGGACAGAGATATATGCCAGCGATGCCAGAAATCGGTTACACTGTCCGACTTGTAGGGTGAATCGAAGTTTATCGGGAAACGGAAGCCCAACAGCAAAGCAATACCGATTGCCATATCACTGTATCCGGAAAAGTCGCAGTATATCTGTAAGGCATAGCCATAAACACCAAATAGGTTCTCCAAACCGGAATACAGACTGGGATTATCGAAAATACGCTCTACAAAGTTTATACTTATATAATCGGATATAACGGCTTTCTTAAATAATCCGCTCACAATAAAGAATACTCCTTGTCCGAACATTTCTTTCGAAACAAACAGGGGCTGACGGATTTGCGGAATAAAGTCACGGGCACGTACGATGGGACCTGCTACAAGCTGTGGAAAGAATGAAACATAAAACACATAGTCCAACAGACTGTCGAGTGGCTTCAAATCACGGCGGTATACATCGATAGTGTAGCTGAGCGACTGGAACGTAAAGAAAGATATTCCTACGGGAAGGAAGATATCGAAAGCTTCATAATGGCCGTTCCACAACGGACAGAGTATTTCATAGAAAAAGTTAGTATACTTGAAATAGCACAACAGCCCTAAATTGATACATAAGCTCACTACAACCAGCATTTTACGTTTCCAAAGAGTTTCGGTACGTGCCATTCTAGCGGCCAAGAGATAGTCGCTTACAGAAACGACTCCCAATAAAAAGAAATAGACACCGCTACTCTTATAATAAAAATAATAAGAGAAAGCTGATACAAAAAGCAGACGTGCCGTAGTACGTTTCTGCAAAAGTGCGTATATCAGGCTGAATCCGAGGAAAAGAAACAGAAACAGTCCGCTGCTGAATATCATCGGCTGCCGGGGATCGTAAGTCAGTATGTCTGCCAGTTTAGTCCAATCTAGTTGCCACATAATTATTGTATGCTTTTATAAATGCTTCATGTAATAATAATCCTTGTAAAGTATATCCTTCGCGGGTAAAATGTATTTTATCTCGCTGATACATTTTTGCTACATTCCAGTTAAGGCAGGCACGTTGTCGGCCTCCTACGATGTCATACATATCCCAGATAGCAATGCCATGCTCACGGGCAAATTCCAACTCGTTTTCTACAACCAGCGGTATACGTGGATTGATAACTCTGCCTCTTCTCCCGTTTCTGACATATGCTCCCGGAGGAGTTGTCATGAGAAAATGAACATCAGGACACGCTGTCTTCAACATATTTATCAGATGGCTCATAGCTTGTGTATGCTCCGATGCATTATAACGACGTGCGTGTGCCTCATTGGTCCCGAATGACAGTATGACCAGATCGGGATGTAAACCTACAATTTCATGAATGCGTTCCGGAGTAGAATAAGTCTGGCAGGTTGCTCCGTTTACACCAAGAATATGGTATACTATGCCGTTCGAACCTGTTTCCTTTGCTATTCCAGAGGTATGGTACGATACAGGAATATGCTCTACTGCCTTTGCTCCAAAATCATCTTCCAGACAGCAACGCATTACATAGGGAAAAACATGACCTCTGACGTGTGAATCGCCTATATGTACAATACGTAACGGACGGTCTAATTCTCCGAGCTTTTCCCAAAAAGGATATAAAGAGCCCGCAGGATCTGTCAGTTCGTTTTCTGTAACATTCTTGAAAACATCGGGCATCGGGCTGTCTACTGCAACAAACTGCATGAGTTGTTTCATCTCACGGCTTGGATAGACGGGAGATGAATGTGTATCCGGCTTTGGACATACAGGTATAGCATCCTGTGCATACCCCGGTCTCACAACTAATAGTCCCAGAGCACTAAGCAGATAAAAAATCAGAACATTCAGCTGTTTCATAGTGCATTAATTTTCATATGCCTTACGCTTTTCGTATTGTTCCTTGTCGTACATCAGCGCTTCGAACAATATTTTTGCCAGATGTTTTCCTCCTCGGAAATTAATATGCGTATAGTCATAATTTGCCATTGCCGGTTTGCTGTTTACCATTTCTACCATACTTCCTTCCCCTCCCATCGCTTCGAACATATTCCAAAAAGCAACATGAGTATTTGCAGCCAAAGCCTGCTGGTAGCGGATGAGATTTTTTACTCCAGGCATAGTTCGCAATTCTCCGGTTTCTGTTTTATTTTCTCTGTCACCGATTCCGATTATCAGAATAGCTGCTTCAGGAAAAGCTTCTTTCAGATGTCTGACAACTTTCTCCATTTCGTGTGTGTAATAAGAATAGTTGGATACATTTTCGGAAGCGACATTCAATCCATACTGTAAAACAATCAGATCGTAGGTACGCAAGCGGTTGTATGCTTTCAGGATAGACAGAGGAATGCTGGCCAGTTGCTGTCCGCTACTGCCTCGGGTACTGAAATTATCGAGTATAACTCCTTCTTTCGAATCCATTGTAGCAGCAAAGCACCGGGTATTTTTTCCAGCCTGCAATACATTCCAAGAAACATTTCCTATTCTACCTTCTACCTGGGCAACCTGCATTCCCGTACTGTCGCCGGGGAAAATGTATTCTGTATCCTCACCTCCATTGACTTGCACGGACAGTTTTACAGAATCAGACGAAAAGAAATAGAAAGAAGATATATCGCATGTATCCAAACAAGAAGTATAATTTTTACCACCTTTCAGACTGACAGATGCTCCCTGACGAGGGATAAAATAATGATTGGATATATCTTGCATGGAACGATGAAAGGCAACGGAGTCGGTTATAGCATGGCTCTCCCACCCGCTGAAAGTGTGTTTTACAGTGGGACGGAATCCAGCAATACGGGAAGTTACAGGCACGTATCCTACACCTCTTCCTCCAAACTTCTGCTGGAACAGAGTACGTAAATCGGCTGTCAATATATCACCTTCTATAAAGGAATCGCCAAAATAAGCGATACGAACGGGACGATTGAGTGAAGCACGATTCTCCAAAGCTTCATAGAAAGCTCCCATTCCCAACTCCAGAGAATCTGCATAGTCTTCTATACAGGTCATACCAGCCTTACAAGTATCAACAAATATAGGCTTTGCCACAACAGGCAAAGGTATGGAATCGGTATCGGAAACTTCTTCGATTACAGGATCAGGACGTAAGTCGGATAATAAATCGACCTTACGCAAAGGACTCCCGTTAAAATTTACAGGAGGCAAATAATAGAGTGCCAATAGTCCGCAGACTACCAGTAATGTAAAGGCAAAAGTTATTGTTATTTTATTCTTCATCGATGATTCTTTGCAAACAGCTGCAAAGATAGAGGTTTTTTGAAGAATATAGGGGGTATTATCAAGGCTTTTCTTTTACTGACTGTAAAAAAGCATCTACCATCTGCATACCTTTCGGGGTAGTAATTCCTCTCATATGCAGGAAAGTAACTTCACTATAGATTTCTGAAATAGGGTAATTTTCTGTTATATCCGAATATATCAGCATTTCCATCTGCATCGACATTGCCTGATTAATAATGGCAAAATTTATATCATTACGGAATATGCCTTCTTCTACTCCCTTTTGGAAATGTACCAATGCCGCTGCATCGTTCAATTTCTGATGTTCGCGTATATATGTCAACACATTAGGATACTTACGTAAATCGCGGAAGAAAAGCGGATTTATCTGTCCCAACTCATTCAACTTACGCTTATAAAAAGCAAAGATTACTTCCAGAGCATTTTCAGCTCTGGAAGCAACTTCGCTAATGTATGTACTCATCTCTTGCTGGTGCATGGCAAATACTTCCAGCAAAAGCTGTTCTTTATCGCAGAATAGCTCGTAAAGAGTCCGTTTGGATATAGAAAGTGCGCACGCAAGACTGTCCACATGAACATTCTTGATGCCAGATTTGGCAAAAGCACGGGAAGCTTCTAGTATTACTCGTTTCCTCAGCTCTGCTCTGTCACACTTATTTCTCTTTACGCCTGCCATAAAATACAATTAATGAATAATGCCTAACTTCGATGTTTTTACAAACTCTATAATCCGTTCGATTTCCGGACTATTAGGAACCTGTTCCTGAATACGAAGCAACGCATCGTGCTGAGAAGTATTTGCCTTATACAGAATACGATATGCCTGAGCAATATGTTTAATCAGAGTTTCAGAGAAACCAGCAAGCTCGAGCACTTTCGTATTTATGCTGTAAAAAGCAATAGGTTCGTGAGCTGCCACGATATAAGGAGGAATATCTTTGATAAAACGGCATCCTCCCTGTACCAGAGAGTAACTTCCCAAACGTGTGTTACCCTGCATCAGCACATTGGATGTAAGAATCGCACAGTCCTGGATAATACAATTACCAGATACCTGCGAGCCATTTCCGATAATACAATGATTTCCAACTTCAACATCATGTGACAGACGTGCACCTGCCATAATGAAGTTTCCATCGCCAACGCTTGTAGCATGTCCGGCATGTGTACCACGAATAATCACAGCATTTTCACGGATTACATTATTATTGCCAATATAGGCTAATGTATCTTCACCTGTATAAGCAAAATCCTGTGGAACTGCAGCAACAACAGCTCCCTGATACACTTTATTGCCATTTCCCATGCGAGTACCACTCATCAAGCTGGCATAAGGCATAATCACATTATCGTCGCCTATCTCGACATTTTTGTCGATATAAGCAAACGGATGTACCGTAACGTTTTTCCCAATCTTGGCAGACGGGTCAACGTAAGCTAAAGGACTAATCATAGTTTCTTTCATATTTAAGGTTAATTATTCTCTTCCTCCTCCCAAAGCACTATACAAGTTTATAACAGCTTGCATACGCTGGAAATTATCAGAAACCTCGCTCAGCTGTGCACTCAGCAAATTCTGCTGTGCTGTCAGAATTTCCAGATAAGTGGCTTCTCCACTCTGGAACAAAGCTTTGGTATAAGTAACAGCTTTATCCAACTGTTCTACCTGTCCACGGTCTTCTATAAGTTTCTTGTTCTGTGTATCATATAAGAACAATGCATCACTAACTTCCTTACCAGCTTCCAATATCGTCTGCTGATAGTTCATCTTGGCAATTTTTTCTTCTGCCTTAGAAACTTTCAAATTGGCTACCAGTTTGCCGTTATTGAATATAGGTTGAGCCAATGAAGCCAGTGCCTGCAACATAAATTCACCCGGATTAACTACAGATATACCTGAACCGTTTGTCCATCCGGCTGTTCCTGTTATGTTTAAACCTGGATAGAATGCTGCACGGGCAGAGTTCGTGGTATAATAAGCTGCTGCCAATGTCATTTCTGCCATCTTTACATCAGGACGATTTTCCAGCAACTGCAATGGTACACCGGCTGTCAATTCTTCAGGCATTACCTGTTCGCCCAGAGTATTACGGTCGATAGTTTGCGGAGCTTTAGCCAGTAATACAGCCAGAGAGTTTTCTGTTTCGCGTACCTGACGTTTCAAATCCATCAGCGAAGCTTCTACCTGATGACTAGCAGCACGCATTTGTGCAACTCCCGCTTCGGTTGTCATACCAGCCACTTTCATAGCTTCCATTACACGTACATTTTCTTTGTAGATGGCAGCAGTTTCTGTTGTAATTTCCACCTGACGGTCGAGCATCAGCAACGAATAATAGATATTGGCTATGCCACAGATAATCTGTGAACGTACTGCCTGTTCCGCATACTTGCTTTGTTCATAAGCAACTTTCTGTCCACGTTTTGTATTGAGAATCTTGCCAAACAAATCGATTTCCCAACTTGCAACAGCTGGAAGTTGATAAGCTTTTACATAACTTCCTCCTCCCATACTAGTTGTTGTTCCTTGAGGAGCCAGATTAATAGAAGGAAGATACGACAGTTTAGCGGCAGTCAGCATCACTTTAGCTTCCTGTACACGAAGAGCTGCAGCCTGCATATCTACATTGTTTGCCAATCCCTCTTCAATTAAAGCCTGCAATTTTGCATCGCGAAAGACTTCTTTCCATGGCAAGTTTCCCATATTTGAAGTATCGGCAACCAACGTATCGGTAGCCGACGCCGGGTCACGATAGATGCCTGAGGCATCTATCGATTCCGGACGATCGTAAGCTTTATAGATGTGACAACTACTCATCATGGCAGCCAGACACATCGCACCTAATATTTGTTTTTTCATTATCGTCTTTATCATTTATGAGTTTTAGCAGTAGGAGAATATTGTTCGATTTCAGCCTCTACTTCACTTTCGTCAAGGCTATCCCATTCCATCGGCTTAATCTTCTCCTGTAGCCATTGGAATATAACAAACAGTACCGGAACAATGAAGATTTGCAGAATCATACCAATCAACATACCACCGATAGCTGAAGAACCCAGAGTACGGTTACCGTGAGCACCTACGCCAAACGCAAACATCAACGGAAGCAATCCGACAATCATAGCCAAAGAGGTCATCAAGATCGGTCGCAAACGAGCTGCCGCACCCAGCACAGCTGCCCAGGAAATACTCATACCTTGCTTACGACGGTCGAGGGCAAACTCTACAATCAAAATTGCATTCTTAGCCAACAGACCCATCAACATAATCAATGCAATCTGCATGTAGATGTCATTTGACATAGTTCCCAGAATCATCTTCAATGCTGGTATATTTCCTAATGCACCGAATCCGTTAACGAAAATAAAGCTACCCATCAAACCGAACGGAACTGAAAGCAATACAGCCAACGGAAGAATATAACTTTCGTACTGAGCACTCAGCAACAAGTAAACGAATACAAAACACAACACAAAGATAATACCTGTTGTACTACCACTTGTAGATGCCTCTTCACGTGCCATACCTCCTAATTCGTAACCAAATCCAGCAGGTAAGTTTTCCTTAGCAACTTCGGCAATAGCCTGCAATGCCTGACCTGAAGTGTATCCTGAAGCCGGAGCAACCATGACTTTCATAGAAGTATACAGGTTGAAACGGTTGATGATATCCGGACCATACACTTTCTTCATGCTGACAAACTGTGTAATAGGAGCCATTTCGTTACCACTACGAACTTTGATACTGTTCAGAGATTCCATGTTTTTAGTAGCATCCGGCTCAGCCTGAATCATTACACGGTACATCTTACCGAAACGGTTGAAGTTTGATGCATATAAACCTCCGAAGTATCCCTGCATAGTAGAAAGAATATCGCTCGGGCTGATACCTGCTTTCTTACAAGCTGCGGCATCGATATCCAGCTGATACTGCGGAAAGCTAGGGTTAAATGTTGTTTTTGCTGAGTTAATTTCAGGACGTGCTTCAAGCGCAGCTCTATAGTTATTGACTACTTCGAAGAAGTGATCCAAACTACCACCGGTCTTATCCTGCATATTTAACTCGATATCACTTGATACAGAGTAACCCGGAATCATAGGAGGAGCAAAGAACAATACCTGTGCATCTTTGATGATTTTCTGTGCACGCATGAACAATGTTGCATAAATAATATCAGAGTTCTGCATCATAGAACGTTCTTCCCAGTCTTTCAACTTGATAATGACAGAACCGTAAGAAGGTCCCTGACCACCAATGAAGCTATATCCGGAAATAATAGTACGAGATTCAACAGCAGGTTCGGCTGCAACCAAACTATCTACTTTAGCCAAAACTTCCATTGCACGTTCCTGAGATGTTCCAGGAGGTAAAGTTACAGCACCCATGATAGTACCTGTATCTTCATTAGGAACCATACCTGTAGGAGTGATCTTCATAAAGAATACCAGCAAAACAATAGAAGCAGCTACCAAACCTAATGATAACCATTTCTTATGGATAAAGAATACAACACGTTTCTTGTAACTCTTCAACAATGAATCGTAAGCAGCGTTGAATGAAGTATGGAAACGATCGATAACACTCATTTTCTTTGGCTTGTGTTCTGAATCATGTGGTTTCAGGAAGATAGCACACAAAGCCGGAGACAGTGTCAACGCGTTCAATGCAGAGAATGCAATAGAGATAGCCATGGTAATACCGAACTGACGGTAGAATGTACCTGCTGTACCTCCCATGAAACTTACCGGAATGAACACAGACATCATGACCAATGTAATTGAAACCAATGCTCCACCCAGTTCGCTCATGGCATCAATAGAAGCCTCACGAGATGATTTATATCCCTGATCCAATTTTGCATGGACACCTTCTACCACCACTATGGCATCATCGACCACAATCGCAATGGCAAGCACCATCGCCGACAGAGTCAACAAGTTCACACTAAATCCAATCAGCTTCAATACGAAGAATGTAGCAATCAAAGCTACCGGGATAGCAATAGCCGGAATCAATGTAGAACGCATATCCTGCAAGAATACATATACAACAATGAACACCAGGATAAATGCTTCGATCAAAGTCTTGATTACTTCATGGATTGATGCATACAAGAAGTCGTTTGCATTTTGAGCAACGTTGATCTTCAGACCGGCAGGCAAACTTTCTTCTGCCTTGCTGATAACATCAAGCAGGTTATTAATAGTTTCAGTAGCATTAGTACCTGCCATCTGGAACACAATACAAGTTACAGCCTTATGTCCGTTTACTGTATTATTAAAGGTATAAGCCAAACGTCCGAGTTCGATACGAGCAACATCACCTAAACGAAGAACTTCTCCATTTGGCAATGCTTTAATAACGATATCTTCAAATTCTTCTGTCTGCTGCAAACGTCCCTTATAACGAATAGTATATTGGAATGTCTGATTTCCACGTTCACCAAACTGTCCGGGAGCAGCTTCAATATTCTGTTCGGCCAATACACCAGAAATATCAGATGGGACCAAATTATATTGCGCCATTACATCCGGCTTCAGCCAAATACGCATAGAGTAGTCCTGACCCATCACGTTGGCATCACCCACACCCTTTACACGCTGAACTTCCGGAATCAAGTTAATCTTGGCATAGTTTTCAATAAACTCGATGTTATACTTATCTTCTGCATCGTACAAAGAGAAAATCAACAACATAGAGTTCTGACGCTTCTGAGTTGTCACACCGACTCTTGTTACTTCGGCTGGCAGCAAACCCTGCGCCATAGAAACACGGTTCTGTACATTGACCGCAGCCATATCCGGGTCAGTACCCTGGTTAAAATAAATACTGATATCGGCCGAGCCGTTGTTTGACGCACTAGACTGAATATACATCATGTTTTCTACACCATTGATCTGGTCTTCCAGCGGTGCAATAACTGAGTTCAATACAGTTTGCGCATTGGCACCCGTATAGGCAGCTCTTACCGATACGGTAGGAGGCGCAATATCCGGATACTGTGTTACCGGCAATGTAGCAAGGCCGATTATACCCAGGATAACCATCAAGATAGATATTACCGTTGACAGTACCGGACGATTAATAAATTTATCTAGTTTCATTCTATTCCTTAATAATATTATACGAATACATTATTCTCCCCACACAATCAATTGAAAGCAGTCTGGATATTTCCATCACGCTGATCCTGGAGGGCTTTTTGATATTTAGCTTCTTTTTGAGCAACAGTAATAGGAACGATCTTCTGTCCATCCTGTAAAGTTTGAACACCTTCCACTACTACCTTATCTCCTTCCTTCAAACCGCCGGTTACGATATAATTCTTACCGTCGTTCAAGTTAGAAACCTGTATTTCCGTATGTTTCAGTGTACTGTCTGCCTGCAATACATAAACGAATTTCTTATCCTGAATTTCCTGTGTAGCTGTCTGAGGTATCAAAATAATATTATCCATTGCATAAGGGAATACAACATTTGCCATACCTCCACTACGTAAAATATTTTGCTTGTTCGGGAAAATAGCACGCATGCTAACAGAACCTGTAGTCTGATCGATAACTCCACTTACAGCATCAATTTTACCTTCTGCATCATACATAGTACCATCAGAAAGTTGCAGTTTTACTGCCGGCATTTTTTCCAGCTGTTCTTTCAATGTACCACCAGCTTTTGTCAAAGCCAACAACTGTTTTTCTGTCATAGAGAAATATACATACATATCACCAATCTGAGAAACAGTTGTCAATGGTTGAGCTACCGATGCACTAACCAAAGCACCTACACGGTACGGGAAAGTTCCGATAACACCATCAGACGGACTTGTAACTGTACAGAAGCCAAAATTTTGTTTTGCAGCAGCATAAGCAGCTTCAGCCTGCGCCAGATTAGCCTTAGCTGTCAGCAAATTATTTACAGCTGTCTGATATTCAAAATCGCTGATAATCTTCTGTTCATGCAGCATTTTCTTATTTGCTTCTGTTTCTGTAACAGTCTTTAAATTAGCTTTAGCAGATTCTACACCAGCCTTAGCCTGGTCGTAAGCAGCTTTATACTGAGTTGGGTCTATCTGAAATAGAGCCTGACCCTTACGAACTGTAGCTCCTTCATCTACGCATAATTTCACTATGAATCCTGACACCTGAGGACGAATTTCAATATCCTGCAAACCTTTGATTGTAGCCGGATACTGAGTGGTCTGGCTACTAGAAGTTACTGTAACCGATTGCACAGCAAACTCGTTGTCACCCATTTTCATGCCGCCTTGGCCCCCACCACAGGCAGTCAAAACCGATAACCCTAAAGCCATAAGGGAAATTCGGCTAGAAAAAAAACTTCTGTTTCTTTTTACACTCATATTCATATTATAAAAAAATTAATGTTTTTCTTACCCTCGTTTTATCGTTTTAATAGAAAACTTTTTCAACCCGATTAGTTTTTAACCGTGCAAATATAATGAAAAAATCACTCACAAAACCAACTGTTTAACTAACAATAACCATAAAACTAGGATAGTTATTACATATAGCCAAATTAAAACGACTAATTGACAAATATTATCGACAGAAACTTCTGCATATTATACAAATTACAGTTTTTTAAAAGAAAAAATCTTCCATTTGTTATTTTATTCCTACATTTGCGCTACACATTAATTGATAATTCATAAAACCAATAAAATTATGGTCAAAATAACAAAAGAAGCCGCTTTGCTCTATCACTCACAGGGCAAACCGGGTAAAATTGAGGTCGTTCCGACCAAACCTTATCAAACACAAAGAGACTTGTCATTAGCATATTCGCCGGGAGTTGCAGAACCATGCCTTGAAATCCAGAAAAGTCCTGAAACAGCATACGACTATACTGCTAAAGGTAATTTGGTTGCTGTCATTTCAAACGGAACAGCTGTTCTGGGATTGGGTGACATAGGTGCCATGAGCGGAAAACCTGTAATGGAAGGAAAAGGATTATTGTTTAAAATATATGCCGGCATCGATGTATTCGACATAGAAGTAAACGAAAAGGATCCTGACAAATTTATCGAAGCTGTAAAAGCTATCGCTCCTACATTTGGAGGTATTAACCTGGAAGATATCAAAGCACCCGAATGCTTTAAGATAGAACAACGCCTGAAAGAAGAACTTGACATTCCTGTCATGCATGATGACCAGCACGGAACAGCAATCATCTCAAGTGCCGGTCTGATCAATGCTCTGGAAGTAGCAGGAAAGAAAATAGAAGATGTAAAAATCGTTGTAAACGGTGCTGGAGCTTCTGCTGTATCATGTACCAAGCTGTATGTATCGCTGGGTGCACGCCTGGAAAATATCGTCATGTTGGATAGTAAAGGGGTTATTTCCAAGCAGCGTACCGACCTGAACGAACAAAAGAAATATTTCGCTACCGATCGTACTGACGTACATACATTGGAAGAAGCGATCAAGGGAGCTGATGTTTTCCTCGGGCTGTCAAAAGGAAACGTGCTTACTCAAGATATGGTAAGAAGCATGGCAGACCATCCGATTGTTTTTGCTTTGGCAAACCCAACTCCAGAAATATCTTACGAAGATGCTATGGCATCACGCCCTGATGTACTGATGTCAACCGGACGTTCAGACTATCCTAACCAGATTAATAACGTTATCGGATTCCCGTATATATTCCGTGGAGCATTGGATACACGTGCTACTGCTATCAACGAAGAAATGAAACTGGCAGCTGTACGAGCTATCGCCGGCCTTGCTAAAAAGCCTGTACCCGATGTAGTAAATGAAGCATATCATGTCAACAACCTGACATTTGGTCCCGAATATTTTATACCGAAGCCAGTAGACCCACGACTGATAACAGAAGTTTCCATGGCTGTGGCTAAGGCTGCAATGGAATCGGGAGTCGCACGTAAGCAAATTACCGACTGGGAAGCATACAAGAATCACCTGCGTGAACTGATGGGCCAGGAAAACAAACTGACTCGCCAGTTATATGAAACAGCACGTCGCTGCCCGCAACGCGTTGTATTTGCCGAAGGAACTCACCCCAACATGCTGAAAGCTGCAGTAGAAGCCAAGGCCGAAGGTATCTGTAACCCAATCCTGTTAGGTAATGAAGAAAGAATAGCTAAGCTTGCCAAAGAACTCGACCTGAATCTGGATGGAATAGAAATCGTAAATCTCCGTCACGACCGTGAAGCAGAACGCCGCGAACGTTACGCACGCATACTGTGTGAAAAACGTGCCCGCGAAGGAGCAAACTTTGCCGAAGCAAACGACAAGATGTTCGAACGTAACTATTTCGGTATGATGATGGTGGAAACAGGAGAAGCCGATGCATTTGTTACAGGTCTGTACACCAAATATTCAAATACTATCAAAGTAGCCAAGGAAGTTATCGGTATACAGCCGGGATACAACCATTTCGGAACAATGCACATCCTGAATTCCAAGAAAGGAACATATTTCATCGCTGATACATTGATCAACCGTCATCCGGATACCGATACACTCATCGACATAGCAAAATTGTCAGTAAAGGCAGTACGTTTCTTCAATCAGGAACCGGTTATGGCCATGCTTTCATACTCTAACTTCGGTTCAGATACTGAAGGAAGTCCGGCAAAAGTACACGAAGCAATAAACTACATGCACAACGAATATCCGGAACTAGCTATCGACGGAGAAATGCAGGTAAAATTTGCCTTGAACAATGCATTGCGTGATGAAAAATATCCTTTCACACGCCTGAAAGGAAAAGAAGTCAATACGCTTGTATTCCCTAACTTAAGTTCGGCAAATGCAACTTATCAGCTTATACAAAATATGAGTGAGACAGAGGTTATCGGTCCGATTCAGATGGGATTGAACAAACCTATCCACTTTACCGATATAGAAAGTTCTGTACGTGATATCGTGAATATCACCGCTATTGCCTGTATCGATGCAATAGTAGATAAGAAAAAGAAACAATGTTAAACCCTTTATAAAAGGAAAAGCTGAAATCGGGAAAATGACGAATTAAAATTCACAGAAGAATTACTTCATTTTCTGATTTCAGCTTTTCCTTTTTTATCCATAAACAAAAGCTATGAGAAAACCACTAACAAAAACCCAAAGTGTCATACTTACCCTGTTTTGGGCAGCTCTTTGTTTTGTAGTCCTGACTTCTTCTCCACGTATTGACGGACCGCTTATCACAATGCTTCTCATTTCAGGAGCTTTGGTATTTATTCCTATCGCTAAGTCTATGAAAAACAATAAATAATAAGCATTTACACATATTTAATTCACAAAATCAAATATTTTGATATTTTTTCTTTGATTTTATTTATCAAATGTTGCACAAATAAATTTTTATCTATATTTTTGTCACATCAAAAATTGATCAATTTAGAAAATCAAATAATCCAACAACTAAATAGATAATTTATGAATGCAGCTAAAGTATTGGAAGATCTGAAAAGAAGATTTCCTAATGAGCCTGAATATCACCAGGCAGTAGAAGAAGTGTTAGGCACTATCGAAGAAGAATACAACAAACACCCAGAATTCGACAAAGTAAATTTGATTGAACGCTTGTGCATTCCTGATAGAGTTTATCAGTTCCGTGTAACTTGGATGGATGATAAAGGCAATATCCAGACTAATATGGGTTATCGCGTTCAGCACAACAATGCAATCGGCCCGTACAAAGGCGGTATCCGTTTCCATAGTTCTGTAAACTTAGGTATCTTGAAATTCCTTGCTTTCGAGCAGACATTCAAAAACTCTCTGACAACACTCCCTATGGGTGGTGGTAAGGGTGGTTCTGACTTCTCTCCACGTGGTAAGTCAAATGCAGAAGTAATGCGTTTCTGCCAGGCGTTTATGTTGGAGTTATGGCGTCATATCGGTCCTGAAACAGACGTTCCAGCCGGAGATATCGGTGTTGGTGGTCGTGAAGTAGGTTTCATGTTCGGTATGTACAAAAAGCTGGCTCACGAATTTACCGGTGTATTGACAGGTAAAGGTCGTGAATTTGGTGGCTCATTGATTCGTCCTGAAGCAACTGGTTACGGAAATATTTATTTCTTGCTGGAAATGCTTAAGACACGTAACATAGATATTAAAGGTAAAACTTGTCTTGTATCAGGTTCAGGTAACGTAGCTCAGTACACAGTAGAAAAACTGATCCAACTGGGAGCAAAAGTTGTTACAATGTCTGATTCAGACGGTTATATTTATGATCCGGACGGTATCGACCGTGAAAAGCTGGATTACATCATGGAACTGAAGAACTTGTACCGTGGCCGTATCCGCGAATACGCTGAAAAGTATGGCTGTAAATATGTAGCAGGTGCTCGTCCATGGAACGAAAAAGCAGATATCGCTCTTCCTTCTGCAACTCAGAATGAAATCAATGGCGACGATGCAAAAGCATTGGTTGCAAACGGTGTAATCGCTGTTTCGGAAGGAGCAAACATGCCTTCTACTCCAGAAGCTATCCGTGTATTCCAGGAAGCTAAAATTCTTTATGCTCCGGGTAAAGCTGCTAATGCTGGTGGTGTTTCTGTTTCTGGTTTGGAAATGACTCAGAATTCTATCAAACTGAGCTGGAGTCAGGAAGAAGTAGACGAAAAACTGAAGAGCATCATGAAGAACATTCACGAAGCTTGTGTACAGTATGGTACAGAACCAGACGGTTATATCAACTACGTGAAAGGTGCAAACGTTGCCGGCTTCATGAAAGTTGCCAAAGCTATGATGGCTCAGGGTATTGTATAAACAGATTATCCCTAACATAAAAACAGAAACGGGTGGAATGCAAATAACGTTCCACCCGTTTTTTATATCAGTAAATACTGTTCACAACAACAAAAAATCCTCCTTTATTCATGAAGAACAAGAAGGATTTTTTGAATGTTATCAATTCTTTACTCTTTCAAAGACAAAGAATGAGTATCCCAGTTGTAAACAACAGTATATATCGTATTTGTGTTTATGACTTCTCCTTCATCTTTTCCCCAATCACCATTTAATGTATTCGTTTCTGAATCAGAGTTTGTCAAAGTCAACTGATAACTGAAAGAAACACCTTCAGAATAGGGAAAATAAGCAATATCTCCATTGTCTAAAGCTACAGTTCTATCTCCAGCAGTCACTGTAAAATCATATCCCTGTAACCAATCCCCGATCACCTCCGACAGATTTAGGCTTACAGCAAATGTAATCGTAGTAACCTTAACTTTCAATCCTGTAGTTTCTCCCAGTTTTACGACAAAAGGAACTTCCGTATAATAAACAGGCTCACCTTTCTCTTCATTAGTCCAGCTTTTTTCCACTCCATAATTCGGACTATACACTTTCAACATATAATCATCTGCAGCATCCAATTCGATTTTATTCTGCATTTCTTCAGTAGAAAGTGTGCGAAGCATCTCACCCCCCTTCCACAATTCAACAGTCCAGATTATATCATCAGTTGAACGCGAAGCGACTTCTGCCACAGTTTGCGATTGAACTTCTATACCAGAAACAGACATATAACCTGCCCCAGATAGAACTTCTTTTTGCTGACAACCAATCAGCAAAAAGATTCCACACAATATATAAAGTATATTTCGTTTCATGACTTCATCTTTTATTTATCAAATGTCAAGGAAATATCATCTATTTTCAAAATACTTCCCATATGCACAGTCCAATCGCCAATCACTGGATAAGTTATAGTTGTTCCTAAATCAAAATCACTCTGAGAAAGTGAAGTTTTATTCGAGGCCAAAAACTGCACACATATAGAAGTTGCTTTCTCAAAAGGTTCAGTATAATTAAAATCAACTGTGGCGTGTCCATATTCACCATCTTCTTCCGAAGAGGCAGCAGGTTCATACGTTCCAGTTGCAATTTCCCGATCTCCATTCTTTAAAGACACAACAACCTTGAAAGCATCAGAATTATAGGGCTTATATTTATACCAAAAAGACATCGAAGTTGGACGAGAATCAAAATCATGCCCTTGTATAATACCAGAGTCATAAGTTCCAATAAACAAGCTACCTACCATAGCACCACCGACATAAGTACCCGCAGTATTGGCATAGCCATCACCACATCCCGAAAGATACATCAACGCAGCTTTTGTACCTCCATGAGCATCTTCTGTATAACTGACACAGGATGCAAAGCAACCTTCATACCAAATCCCCAAAGCATACGTTCCTCCTTGAGCTTTATCGTTGTTTGTTGCCCACCAAGACGAGCTGGCATTACCTTCTGCATAAGGATGGAAAGTGTAATAAGTTTTATCCTTAAAAGGCCATGTACCCGATTTTTTCTTTTCCTCAATATACCATTCTTCCATATCCGAATTCGGTAACTGTTGCGGAGTTTCCAGCACCACATCCACTGGCTCTGTTTCGATACCCTCACGATAAACAGCACGTATCTGATATTGCTTATCCACAGGATAGTCGTCAAACTGTACCAAGCGATCACAGTCTATCCATTGCTCGTCGCCTTTCTTACGATATTGATATTGAATTTTCTGCGAAATCGTTTCGATATCTCCAGTCTTTATATCACAGCTGTCCACACTAAATTCCTTACACCAGAAGTTTCCCGGATTAGTTACGATAGAGAACTCCGGCTTATTACACTTAAGTGTATAAACCCGATTTACTGTTGCATCTTCACTAGCCCAGCGGTTATTGGCCTTCACATCCACTTCTATTGTTGACGTAACAGTTGCTCCCTTATTCGTCATCAGCTGTGGTAATAAAGAAGTAAAATCCAAAACAGCCTCCGTTGCTCCAACTTCCGGTAAGGAAATACCTAATGCATTTTCAATCGCAGACTTATCTTCAGCACTAGACAACAAATATTCTTTTCCTTGTTCCAATCCAGCAAACTTAGTATCTGCCGAATTAAATTTCAACTTCAACTCCTGCAAGGCAGATGAAAGTTTCAAACGAATAGTTGCCGATTTTTTTTCTGTTTCAGCGAACGAGAGCTCGTTATTCAGAAAACCATCCGATTCCAATTTCGGCTTAGGCATAAACTCTGAAGGTATCGTTTCAGCAATAGAAACCGTTTCCGTTTCAAGTTTCTCAATAGAAATACCTACTCCCGATGAAATTTCTGAATCATCCAGACCTAATGTAACCTTTACATGAGTCTTTACTGCAATATTTGCAAACTGCTCCTGATCCGGAATATCATATACGACCTCTTTTCCCGTACCAGATAAACGGCCATGGAAAACCAGCTTCACTGACGAACCTGCACGAAAATAAGCACTCTTTCCTGAATCAGCATCCAGATCGACAGACTCACTGCCTACAGATACTGTTACGAAATAGGATTCATACATCTTGTTCAGACTCTCTCTGTTATAAATGACAGACAACAGAGAATTGGCTACAGAGCAAGATATAGAAGCTGAAGTCATTTCTCCTTTTATCACTTCCCGTGCATTCAAACTTCCTACATAATAGGGAGCATCCAATGCAATCACTGGATTATCACCATACGTAGCAGTCAAATCGTACAGGCCTTCCTGTAATAAAACATATTCCTTACAAGTTCCCTTATAGGCAGATTTATCGGTACCACTATATAGAATCTTCAACTGAAACATTTCTGTCAGCGGATCTTCCAACTCAGAAGGAGCTTTACGTGAATATGCTTTATTATCCTCATCAGTCAAGGTAACAAGCAATCCCGTTTTGCCAGATAAATCAGTTTCCTCATTCTCCTGACACCCTCCCAGTAGCATACATAGCAGCAGCGAGCACAAGCCTCCTATCCACTTCATATATTCAATAACTAATTTATTCATAACCTAATTCAAATTCATCGACCCACAACGTACTGCCGTCGCCAACCTGTCCGATTACTTTCTTTCCATTCTCATCAAAATCACCGCCATACTTACTGGAAGTAGCAACAATCGCGATTTTCGCAGGTTTCGATTCAGTATTACTATACTTAATATCAAACTCAAACTTCGTATATTCAGTAACAGTCTCTGTACCAATAAACTCACCATAAGCTATTTCCTGTCCGGCATCATCCCATAATCTTAAATAAATATGGCATTGATCTGTTTTCAGATTCCCGGGAACAGTACCAGCGTATGTAACAGGCATTGATTTATATTTATAATACCCACTCAGTTTTGTAGGACGGGCTCCAGAATAAGCACGTCCAAACGACGGACTCGACTCAGGTTTTCCTACATTCGTTTTATAAGTCCCGATAAACAAATTACCGGCAGCAGCACCGACCAATAAAATATCTCCGTACGTATACATTTTGGCAGCCTTTCCTTTATAAGCATCACTACCTGTAACAGGTACGGTACTCGATTCCTTATAAATAGTCACTCCCTCATTACCTGTAGCCCAATAAGCCTGCGGATCATCCAGATTATCGGCAACAGGGTTCGGATACCATGTTTTTCCATCCTGTGTCCAAGTTTCGAAATTCATGTTGGGAAGAGTCACAATCGTTTCTGTCTGGAAAGAATATACATCGCCTTCACTACCTCCGGCCAGTGCCCGTACTTCATAATCCGTACCACTCTGCAACCCCGTAAGTTCAGCAGAATAAGAAGTGCTTCCAGTTTCAGTAATAGCCGAATTATCCAATTTCGTCCATTCCTCATTACCTTTCACACGATATTCCACAGAAATATCAGTTCCAGCACGAAAACTTCCACTGATATAAGCCTTAGTAGCCCATGCATTTACTTTTTCTACAGAAGCGGCTACCGATGATTTCTGTGCATCCACCGTCCAGTCGCATATATATCTGCCATTACGGTAAGCCTTAAACACACGTGGACGAGTAAAATCCGTTACTGTTGCCGGATCTGGATCTAATACTGTTTTTGAGCCCTCCAGATTTAATTTTTTAATCTTGATATTCCGGTAATCAGCATCTTCCGTGACATAAATAATAGCAACATGATTATATAAGTCCAATGAAGGAGCAGTACCCGACTGATTCTCCACCTCAATCACACGTTCAATTTCTTGCTTTACAGTCACCCTCCACTGATAATCCTGATAAGTTTTCAACAAGATTCTAACTGGATTCGTAAAATCAATAGCCGTATTGGCATTAGCAGGAAGTTCTGACAGCGAACTAAAACTGAAATTAGGAAAACCATTCGGTTTAATACATGCTGCAACATCCGGAGAGATTGAAGCTTCCGTATTGGCAATCAGTTTCGTAACAGGTAAACTGTCAATAAAAGCATCCTCCCCTATAGTAAGCTCAATAGTACGAGCCTGATTATTGAACACAGCCTCCCCTTGCATTCCTTCCACCTGAAATTCCTGAATTACTCCCTCAATATAAGGGTAAGGAATATCATTTTCTATACACGAAGACATGTTCAGCAATAAAAGAAAAGCAAAGCTATATTTCAAAGCCTTCATTATCATAATCCATCAGTTTAAAAATAGGTACAGATACCTATATTTATCGAAAATATATTAATCTTAAAATCAGCCGAGCTCTGACGGTACGAACCATGTTCTACCTGATTGGTAGTCTGTTCAATCCACTTGAAGTCCAGACCAACGACATTAATCGACACCTCGACTGCCATATTGTTCGTAACGAAAGCCGTCAAGCCCGGCGCCGCACCAATCTGCAAACAATGAGAAGTTTGATAGGTACCCGTAGCTTTCTCATCCGACCCGGACAACGTTTTTCCCTGACCATATCCATACGTCAGACGAAGCTCATTGAAAAAGCCAAAAACTTTACTGTTTCCCAGCCCCATATATGTGCGTAAAAATCCGGCAGCAGTATATTCATGCTCCAGATATTTATAATCACTGATATCAAATGTCAGGTCATCTCCCAAATCCAGATTAATACTACCTATATCCGCATAGGTACGGTTATAATTCAAACGCACACCGGCAGCCATATTATCACGGAAAAAATATCCGGCATATGGACTTACCTTAAAGGTATACCCTTCACCGTTTACATCATCCAATATCAGAAGCTTATAATTATCACCGGTCAATTCTGTATAAGAGAATGTGACACCTCCCATCCACGATCCTTTCGGAACAAATAAGGAGGGCTTTATATTACGATCATAACCTTTTCGTGCGTAGACCGAAGTTACGCACAAAAAGGTTAATAATAAAATGAAATATTTCTTCATGCAAACATTAATAGTATGACAATTCAAAATCATCTACCCAAAGGGTACTGCCGGCTCCAACCTGACCAACTACTTTCTTACCACTAAAATTACCACCATAACGACTGGAAGTAGCAACGATTGTTAACTTAGCAGGACGTTTCTGAGTATTACTATAATTAATAGTAACTTCAAACGGAGTATATGTACCAACAGATTCAGAACTCACGAACTCACCAAAACCTATTTCTGCCCCACTTGCATCCCATAAGCGAATATAAATATTACATTCATCAGTTGTAAGTGTACCTGGTTGAGAACCATAATTGATTGCACAAGAAGTATATTTATAATAACCTGAAAGTTTTACAGGACGAGCCCCTGCATAATCACGACCAAAATTTACACTCGTTGATGGATTCGTCATATTGGTTTTGTAAGTTCCAATAAACAAATTACCAGCAGCAGCTCCAACCAGCATTACACCATCAACAGTAGTCATCTTAGCAGCTTTTCCGCTATGCGCTTCACTCCCCTCAACAGGAACAGTTGTAGCATCCTTGATAAGAGTCACTCCAGAATTACCGGTAGCCCAATAACTATCTGAAGCATCAGCATTGGCATACCAGTTCTTTCCGTTCTGTCTCCAAGTATCAAAGTTCAGATTCGGAATTTCCACATACGATTCTGTAGTAAACGTACAAGTTTCACCTGCTTTATCTCCACACAAAATGTAATATTCGTACTCCGTACCGAAATCTAGCGGGGCAACCTTTGCTGAATAGTTCTTGGTGCCTTCTTCCTGAACAGCTTCAATTGTAGTCCATTCAGCATCGGCTTTCTTCTTGTAACGGAACTGTACCGGAGAAGTAATTTCCGCTAAATTACAAGAACCCGACAAATAAGCAAACTGTCCCCAAACCTTAGAAGCATCGTTCTTAATATCGCTGGTTACCATATCAGCACTTTCCTGCTTGGTAGGTACTTTTACTGTTACGTCGTACTGATGAATAGTCTGGTCTACAGATATATCGAATCCGGCATTACCTTCCGTAATATCCAGATTTACTTTATAGTGATAAGCAGCTTCCGCTTTCGAAGTGATTTCCTGAGAGAAAGACTTTCCATTACCGAAATCAACTTTTACAGTCAAAGGCTGACCAGCTTTTACATAAGCAGCACGTGCTTCATCTTCTACAAATGGAATGCTCAGCGCATCAGCTCCTTCTATATAACATGTATAACCGGCAAAAGTCGATTTAAAAGTTTCCGAACAACTTACAGAAACCATTGTCTGAGCCAGTTTACAAGCTACCTTCACACTTTTTGCCTTATTAGCCTCAATAAGCACACTGCTTTGTCCTTCATAATATGGCAATGCATCAAACCCTTGAGTTTCCACAACCTTATCGGCTGAGTATGCCTTGATGGTATAAGTTGCTACTCGCAGTAATACATCATCCAAGTTTCTCCAGTCATCGGCATGCTGTATAACAGCATTCGATTCATCCAATATATCAACAGCTATTGCTTCCGATTCGGTTATATCGGCACGAGTAGTTACACTCTTATTGATATCAACAGCAGACAGCTGGAGATAGCCATATCCTTTGGCCTCATCTATTTCTGACTGACAGGAAGAAATCAATCCTGCCAAAAGAAATAAACTAGTAACTAATATATTTGTTTTCATTTACCTCTATGTTTTATTATTATCCTTTTAAAGCAGGATTATTATTCTGTTACATTCACGGTTAAAGCTCCCTCCTTAGTTTCGTTACCATCAGAAATGGTCAAATTAAACACATGAGAACCTGTAAGATTACTTGCAGGTAACATCTCTACTAATGAAGTTACCTCAAATGTATAAAATGTTAATGTTCCAGCATGCAACTGGGTATAAACTTTTTCTGATATTAATCCTAATAAGTTAAGTAAATTATCCTTAGCAGTAGGTCTTTCTTCTAAATTACATAAATCAAAAGGTTCCGCCAGGTCCAAACCCTCCAATAAAACAGGAAACTCTTTATTATCACTGCTTATTGAAACAACTAATGACTTAATGCCTTTCTCCGATGCCATATCGACTTTAACCGTAGGAACTTCTCCTGTAAGAGTCAAATCATATATCTTTGGGATACCTGTAACAGACAAAGTTCCGGTAGTCGGTTCTTCCGGTTCTTCGCCACCACCTTCACCCGGAGTATCCGGACCTTCATAAATAATATTATCTACAGGGATTTTAATTGTTTCACCCACTTCAGTGAATGTCAGGTCAACTATAATACCGATAGAAATATAAGAATCTGTAGAACCGTCTTCTGTCAGTTGAATATTAAAAGAATCTCCACCAGCCAAATAAGATTCGCTACCCTCTGCATCAGAAGGCTTCTGAATAGTTGCTTTCAATTCAATAAAATTACCTTCTACAGAAGTTGCCTTGATAGAAGCATTCAGGCTGTTCTGGCGTTCAGGAACCTGAAAATAATATTTCTTACCAAGAGAACTCTTATCGAATATTTGGGTGGCACCATCTCTATTATCAACTATTACTGAATAATCATCTTTAAAAGCTTCTTCAAACGAGCTTGTCAAACCTATTGATACTTCAACACATGCCAACTTACAAGTCAGATCAACATTTGTAGCAATACCCTTCTTTACAGAGAAAGTCTGTTCCCCTTTAAAATAAGGACGCTCGGATACTGTTACATTTTCACCTTCGTAATTGTAAGCAGTTACAGCATAGCTTCCTTCACCCAAAGGAAGAACTACCTTACCGTTTTCGTTCTTCAATTCACTGACTTTACCTCTGGCTGCTTCTTCCTGAGTTTCAGTATTCGTAACAACCAGTGTATAATTGTCTACATTTACATCTTCTTCATTAAAACTTCCGGTAGTAGTTCCGCCGTCTACAGTTTCTCCGGCACGACTTATTGTTACTCCGTTATAAATAGATGCCAGGTCAAGCTCCAGTGTACCGGCATTTTCTCCGGCTCCTCCTTTACCCAAAAGTTCGTCACGCATTTCGCAAGATGACAAACTTACAATAAGACCTAAAAGCCATATTAAACTCTTATATTTTTTCATTTTATTCGTATTTTATCTTAATTTGGAATGTAATCACCCGGGATATTAACAGTAACATCTTCTTCTGTTACCCCATCATCAACAGTAATAGTCAAGCCCAGCTTACCTCCTGCAATATCTGTTTTATTCGGCTTGATAGTCAAAGTATAAGAATAGCAAGGTTTCAAATCGATTACCTTAGAAGTATCGAAACCATCAACAGATACAGGTTCACCATTTTTATCGATTAAAGAGAAGGACAAAGTAGCATTTGTACCTTCATCACCGGTTTTCAGATAAAGCTGCTGACCTTCATTCGACTTGTTCATAGTCCAAGCCTCATCCATATAGTCGGTCTTTACAGTAACGGTACAATCCTGGAAGTAATCTTCGAATGCATCGTTATCACCATTTCCTTTATAAACCAAAGTAATTCTGGCATTGGCAGGTTTACAAAGAATAGAAACAGTTTTTTTATCACCTTGAGACACCGTAAATGTCTGACTACCCTTTACGTACAGTTTGTCGTAACCAGCAGCAACATCCTCTCCATAATAAGCGGTCAGTGTATAAGAAACACCAAAATCAACTTTCTGTTCTACATCCAAATCTCCATAAAGCTGATCTGTATAAACAGGTTCTTCTCCTTTATATAGAGATACCTTATAATTGTTTACGTTACGGTAAGCGCTCTCATCTACAGCGCGACTATAAGACAGATTGGTCGACAAATCAACCATGATACTGCCTTGCCCTGAAACACTCTCCTTTCCTTCTTCACCCGAGCAACTGCCTAAAAAAGCCAGTAACATTACAGAAGAAAGAACTTTTAAATAGTTTTTCATTTTCATTCAATTAGTAATTTTATTTTTTCGGGGCACAAAGTAATAGAATTTTCAGCTTATCGAAAAGGTCTGTTTTTTTTATTTTTGTTCTATTTTTTATCTTTCCATACTTATACCATATCATAAAGTATCGAAACTCATATATTTTACTAATATTGTTTTAGTCTATTTTTCATAAATATAGTATAAAAATTAAGATGGAATTAGCTTCCAGCCTGCTTTTTTTGTTGTATATTTGCCACGTCAACGATAATTAAAAAGAAACATGAATTTTAAAAACATTTTAATCGGAATCACCTTATCCTTATCCACAATATCCTGCATTCAGGATGAAGCATTAAATGTAGAAGCGGCAATAGACGGATGCAGTGGAGCAAATATCCAATTAATAAACATCAATGAAATAAGCAGAGAAATCGAGATCTTCGTTTTCGAAGGCTCTAATATAGCAGCTCAGGAATTGAATTTCACTCTCCCTGACGGAGCTACCATCAGTCCAGACCAATCTCAAAGCAAGGACAATCCACCTTACTACGATTTCAGCACTGAAAAAGAGCGTACCTTCACTGTCACATCCGAAGATGGAAGTAACAAGGCAACTTACACAGTTAATCTATACACAATAGAGCTGCCTTTAAAATATTCATTCGAAAACTTAAGAGAAATCAATCCATATCATGTATTATACCTGACTGATGTAAATGGTATCATGCAATGGGCAAGTGGTAATCAGGGATATAATTTATGCGGCATGGCAACCAATGCCATACAATATCCGACATCACAGGCTGACGGAGGAGTAGAAGGCAAATGTGTAAAACTAGTTACTCAGTCAACAGGAACCTTCGGTATGAATACCAATCCTAAAATGCCGATTGCAGCCGGAAATCTCTTTATCGGCTCTTTCAACATGACTTATGCTATCATTGCTCCACGACAAGCAACTCAGTTCGGCTTCCCCTTCACACGGAAACCTCTGAAAATGTCGGGATACTACAAATATAAACCGGGAGCAACATTGACAGACCAGAACGGAAATGTCATTTCAGGAAAAACCGATACCGGTGATATCTATGCCGTGCTTTATGAAGCACCCAACAGTGACTTCTCGCTGGATGGTGACTTATTTACGGAAGGCAACGAGAAAGCAAAGAACATTGTTTCAATGGCACGTATAGACAAAACAGAAGCAACCGACCAGTGGACCAGATTTGATCTGGACTTCAAGCTCCAAAATGGTAAAACCATTAATGAAGATAATCTGAAAGCTGGTAAATATAAACTTGCCATTGTCTTCTCTTCCAGCATTCAGGGAGCCTATTTCGAAGGGGCTATAGGAAGTGAGCTTTGCATTGACGAAGTAGAAATAACTTGTGAATAATACAATTCAATCATCTAGATATTCGAAACAGGAATATGAAAAAATATATATTTATATTAGCTGCGGCACTTACCGCAGGAGCAAATTTGTTACATGCACAGTCTACCGAACATAAAGGTTTGCTATGGTCATCCCTACATGGACTAGATTACGAATTCAAGGCAGGAGTAAATATCGGAGGAACTTCACCGCTTCCTCTTCCAAAAGAGATCAGAAGTTTGGACAGTTACTCACCGGGACTTGCCATAACAATTGAAGGAAACGCAACAAAATGGGTTGATGCTGCCCAGAAATGGGGAATAAGTCTTGGAGTAAGACTTGACAGCAAAGACATGACCACACGTGCTACAGTAAAAAATTACGGAATGGCTATCTTCAACGAGGTAGGCGGAAAAGTAGAAGGACTCTGGACCGGAGGTGTCAAAACCAAAGTCAAGATGTCGTATATCACTATTCCATTGTTGGCAAACTATAAAATCAATAACCGCTGGAAAGTTGTAGCCGGCCCTTATTTCTCATACATGATGGATGGAGATTTTTCAGGAGAAGTTTATGAAGGACATTTGCGCACTCCCGATGCAACGGGAAGCCGCATTGATTTTGAAGGTGACAACTCAGCTGCATATGACTTTTCTGATGAATTACGTCGTTTCCAATGGGGTATTCAGGCTGGAGGAAGCTGGAAAGCTTACAAACACCTCACTGTACACGCCGATTTGACATGGGGACTCAATGACATATTCAAGAAAGACTTCAATACTATTTCTTTTGCCATGTACCCCATTTATCTGAATTTCGGATTTGGCTACGAGTTTTAACCTCGCATAATAGAAATACATATTTTTCAAGCCTCTCATCAAATTTTCAGCTATTGAAGAAAACGTGAGGGAAAACCAAAGATCAGGCTCTTTCCAAAAGAGTTTATTACATTAAGAATCAACCACTTTACTTACTATAAAAAAGGCTCTGTCATTCTCCCAAATACGATTGATAGAGCCTTTTTAGTTTATATCAGATATCTATATTTAAAGAATCACCGTATACTAAAAAAACATGAGCATAAATTCAAGAAAACTTGCCCAAGAATTGGATAAAACATCAGCATGTTTTTTTATAATTTGTACAAATAAAAAGAGGTGGTAAAGTAATAATACTTCACCACCTCTTCTCTTCTTGTTAAATATCTAGAAATTACTTATTTATGATTGTTACATCATCAATCAGCAATTTACTGCCTACTGCAGCATTGTAACTAGCTCCATCAGCACTTGCTGAGAAAATAACAGCAAACTTGTACAATTTTGAAGAATCGTAATCTTTTACGTATTCCAAATTCAATTCAAATGGTGCATAAGATTCTACAGCTTTATCATTTGTAAATACAGCTTTAGCTACAATTTTATCAGAAGTGTAAATATTACCACCATTCAAAGTTTCATCTTCACTAGAAACTTCATAAAGCACTGCACTTAAAGAGCATTTATCAGTAACACCAGCCTGCAATTCACCATTTGCATTATAAAATTCAGCACCCGGAGTATATTTATAAAAGCCTGTTACTTTAAGCGGTTGTTTGTCATACATAACACCAAAGCTTGTAGTAGCCATAGGATCTCCTCCTAATGCACCAAAAGCATTAAATGTTCCTAAAAATGCTGTAGCTGCTGTTACCTTAGGAACAGGAGTACCGAAAATGTTTCCGCCTTTAGTATCTACAGATTCCAGCAGAAGAGCCTTTTCACCTGCATGTACATCGTCGGTAGAAGGACGTACTGGATATTCTCCTTCATAAGTAATACCACCCAACGCTCCCATTTTTTTAATTAACAGGACAGCATCGTTACAGCAAGCCCATCCATTCAATATAGGACAATCCTGTTCTTCAGGATACATAGTACTACCATAACTCCAGCTTTCAAAATCATAGAAAGAAGCATTACCAGAAATAGAAGCTACATATTCTACTGTTGTTCCATTTTCAGCAGTAACTGTATAAGTTACAGTCTTGCCATTTGAGAAATCCTGTGCTACACCACTTGCAGGAGTAACTGTCGCTTTTTCAGAAACTTCAATAGTCGGAACTAAAGCCGTAAGATATTCAGCTTTTGCAGTATCAGCAACCATGAAAGTAATAGTCTTAGATTCTTCGTTGATAACCACATCACCAACAACCAATGAATCTACAGCTGCAACTTCTTTGTCGAAAACAAAAGAAAGGATCTTAGCTTCACTGCTTTCTGTACCAGAAAGTTTAGTACCAGAATAAGCTACTTTTACAGTATAAGGTACTGGAGATCCCATCAGTTTGACATCATCTATATCCAAATCGAGTGTAAGAGTTTTATCTTCAAAAACTCCATTTGCTTTGATTCCAGCAGACAGCAGCCCTGTTACGTCCATCGAAGAAGTTGCTGTAAAAGTATATTTACCATTTCCAGCATCAGTCAACTGGCAACCACTTACTTCAATATCACCTAGTTGCATTCCACTGAAAGAAAAGTTGCTGATTTTTAAATCTACAGTATTTTCTCCAGCATTAGTCACAGAAACAAGCTGAGCAGGAACATTACCAGCAGGAACATCTCCAGTTTCCATTTTCAACGTAACATTCAATGCTCCTTTATAATTACCTGCAACATTAGCACTGACCGGTACTGTTACAGCAGGTTCATCATCGTCACTACAAGAAGTGAACAAGCTCACTGTACACAATACAGCAAACAAGTAAAAAAACAAATTCTTTTTCATTTGATACCTTAAAATTTTATTTTTATTAATCGGTGCAAAGTAATAACCTTTCAGACGAACTGACAAGGTCTAATTTTATTATTTTTGTTCTATTTTTTAATATGACATTAAAAGCGAATACATAACATACTAATTTATAAACCATATTAGGTTATTTAACTAATTAGTGAGTAGTCTATATTTCAAAAAACATATAACTTTGTAGAAAGTTTTAAACGATGGAAAAAGAATTACCCAAAATAGATTTACCGGAAGAATGGATTGTAGGAACAGGCATAAGCAAGGAACTTTTAAGCTTATACACCAATTTTCCCTGCCGGATAAAATCGGAAATTTTCGTTCTGTGTATGAGCGGTGAGGTAGAAGCATCAGTTAACCTGAACCGAATAACTGTACGTGCCAACGATTTTGTGACAATCATGCCCGGAACAATTCTTCAGATACATAGTGTAAAAGGAGAAATGGAGCTATACTTCGGAGGGTTTTCATCGAAATATGTAGAACAGGCTAACTTAAACCGTTCTACAATGAACACTTTATACATCACTTTAGGACGCCCGCTCATTACCCTCCGTCAGGAAGGTGCTGCACTGCTGAAAGATTATCTCTGTTTTTTGATAAAGCTGTATGAATTCTTTAACGAGAATACCCGAAAGTTCATAACTCCACACCTCTATAATAATATACATATAGGTATAGCAGCCATGTACAGCAACCGGGCAAATGAAAACAAAAGTAATTTGTCGAAGAGCGAAATATTATGCAAAAACTTCACTCAGCTGGTCATGCAGAATTACAATAAAACACGTAATGTAGCATGGTATGCCGAAAAGTTAGGAATAACTCAAACACACCTCTGCACTACGGTAAAACAGGCAACGGGAAATACCTGCATGGAAATTATTTCGCGCATGGTTATCATGGATGCAAAGTCGCAACTAAAATCAACAAATCTTTCGATTCAGGAGATCTCAGACTCGCTCAACTTTGCTAACATGTCTTTTTTCGGAAAATATTTTAAAAGATATGTGGGGATGAGCCCGCTGGATTACCGGAATAACGGATAAAAAAGCTATAAAAAGAAAGGTGGAGCAATTATACTGAAGTTGCCCCACCTGTCTTATATTTATCCGATCAGTCAAAACTAACCACTCCTATCTTCTTCTTACCATTCATCTTGACAGCAAGCGGCTTATCGAAATGTACCCAGCGTAAATACTTGGTTTCTTCCACAGCCGGCATACTGTTCAGCAATTCCTGATTATACAGTCCGTCGTTCATATAAGCATTTATCGTAAAATAACCGACACCGAAGGATGTCAGATTCTGGAAGAAATGGGTTCCCTGACTCGGATCGACACGATAATTGGTGAGTCCAGCCTCTACAATGACACGTGCAGCCGATATATTAGGCCATTTTACCGGAATACCCAGCCATGTATCACTGCTTCCCCAGCGTCCCGGACCAATAAGAATATAATGCTTTCCTTCATCCAGGAAACGTTTGTTAAGTTTCTCTATATCATAGGCAATCAGCTGATTATTGGAAGCGGAATATCCTTCGGTCTTTACATATATTACGTCTTGAATATCGTCCATAATACCTTGTCCGAGAGAATTTACACTCTTCAGCAGGAGCTGGTCTTCGGGGATAGCATCCAAATCTTCATTCAAATCGGCTTTCATATCTACCATCGGACGTATCTGTAACAAATAGAATACTCCTTTCTTCTCTGCTGCATTCAGATTTACGGCAAACTCAATCTCTACGGGACGACGCATTTCTCCCTGTCCATATTTTTGAACCAATTGAAGAATACGTGCCAATGGAAAGACATCGTGCTGAAGAATATTGGCAAAAGTTATCACTTTACGTCCACCCGGATAGATTCCGTCGCGTATTACCATATCATACGGATCGTATGTTGAAGCTATATAATTCAAAGAGCCATCGTTTTCGGCTTCCTTCACAGGAAGCTTTAACAGGTTAAAACCATCATCGAGTGAAAAATTTTGCCCCATATTTTTCAAATCGAGGGCATAAAAACGCGTCTGAGTTTCACGCAAAGCCATTTCCATCTCACTTGTCTGGAGCACTTTATCGGGATGGTAAGGACAAACTCTCAACGTAAGTCCTCCATCGACAATATATTTTCCTAATCCCAGAGCAAGACTTACAGTTCCCTCTTCTGCCAGTTCATCGTTAATCGGATAATAATTGATAGAACGTGCTACTCCTGAAATAGAAGGATAAAAACGGTCACCGTATTGAGTACCTACCACTTCCTGTAAAATAACAGCCATCTTTTCCTGATCGATAACGTTGCTGGTAGCTTGCATATATGACTTACTGTCTTTGTAGTAAACCGATGCATAAACACCTTTTATCGCATCACTCAGCATGCGCAGCATCTCATATTTATCTGTAAGGTAAGGAATCATATAAGTAGAATAGATTCCAGCAAATGGCTGATAATGAGAATCCTCTAGCAAGCTGGACGAACGGATAGCAATAGGTGACTTCACAACATCGAAGAAGGCGAAAAAGTCTTCAACCAGTTTGTCGGGCAACTTGGCTCTTAAAAAAGCACGTAATATGGTTTCATCATCAGCATCACTCAGTGCCACCTGATACAGCTGGTTCATATCCATGAATTCATCGAATATATCTGTACAAAGTACCACCGTCTTGGGAATCACAACTGAGGCATTTTCAAACTCTTCGAATTCGGCATGCCTCTTTACCATATTATCAATAAAGGCAAGTCCTCGTCCCTTTCCTCCCAGCGAACCGTCACCGATACGGGCAAAGTTAGAATAACGGTCAAAACGGTCACGCTGGAAAACAGCTACAACTCCCTGATTTTTCATTTTGCGGTACTTCACAATCGCCTCGAATATAATCTGGCGATGAGCATCGATGTCTTGCAAAGACTCCCAGGTTATTTGTTTCAAGAACTCTGCAACGGGGAATATGGCGCGCGAATATAACCAACGCGATATATGATTACGACTGATGTGATAAAGGAATGATTCGGCCGGTATAGAGAAAATGGCATTTTGAAGTTCCTTCAAATTATGCACACGTACCACTTCCTCCATCGTATTCGGATTGCGGAAAATGAAATCACCAAAACCAAAATTTTCGGAAACAGCTTCGCGCAGGTCGATATTCATTTTCTTCGAGTTCTTATCGATAAACTGAGCACCGCAACTAAGGGCAAACTCTTTGTTGCTGACTTCTGCCGATTGAAGAATCAATGGAATAAATGGATCACGACTTCTAACTTCGGTAAGAAAACGAATACCTGCATGCGGATCAATTTTACCCTCACGCGGATAACGGGCATCCGATATGATACCCAACGTATTATTCTGGTATTTATTGTATAAGTCCATCGCCTCTTCGTAAGAGCGGGCCAGTACTATTTTAGGACGCCCGCGCATACGCAACGTACGCTGGTGCTCATTCAATGCTTCGGTAGCAAACTCCTGACTTTGGCGAAGCACGAACTTATACAGATTAGGTAGTACAGACGAATAAAAACGGATGGAATCTTCTACAAGTAATATCATCTGTACACCCACCTCTTTTATATCGTGTTCCAGATTCATCTTGTCTTCTATCAACTTTATGATAGATACCAGCAAATCTGTATTTCCCAACCAGCAGAACACGTACTCGAAAATACTCAGGTCTTCATGCTCCATTCGTTCTTTAATACCATGAGAGAAAGGTGTCAGAACAACTAATGGTATATGAGGATATTTTTCCTTTATCTGACGAGCAATGTCGAACGTATCACTATTGTCCGATCCGGGCATACAGATAACCAGGTCGAACATTGTATTTCCCAGTTGCTTCCATGCATCTTCCTCAGTAGACACTTGTGTAAAGCGAGGAGGATAACGAAGACTGAGATTCATGTATTCGATAAATATCTTTTCATCAATGCGACCGTCATCCTCGAGCATGAAAGCATCATACGGATTTGCCACAAGAAGTACATTAAAGATGCGTTTAGTCATTAAACTGACAAACTGGGTATCTTTAAAATAAAGTTGGTTTAATTTTAACTTACTGAGCATAGCTTCAAGGTTTAAGCTTTATTTGTTTAACAAATAACGTGATTTCTATTGATTTGTGCAACTTAGCAGCAGATAAAAATTACTTTCAGACAAATGTAGCACCTTTCAGGCTTTAACTTTTTATCACTTTTCACCCGCAAAAACATTCTGAAATATTTTGATGTTCTACATAAAAACCTATCTTTGCAGTAACAAACAATTTCATTTTGTCAGACCTTAAATTAAAAATGTCATGAACATTAACCAGATTATGTCATCTTTGGAAGCTAAGCATCCGGGTGAATCAGAGTACTTGCAGGCGGTTAGAGAAGTTCTACTTTCTATTGAAGATATTTACAATCAACATCCCGAATTTGAAAAAGCATCACTGATAGAGCGTTTGGTTGAGCCAGACCGTATCATAACATTCCGTGTACCTTGGGTGGACGACAAAGGCAAAGTACAAGTAAATTTAGGTTATCGTGTACAGTTTAATAATGCCATCGGCCCGTATAAAGGTGGTATCCGTTTCCATGCATCTGTAAATCTTTCTATCCTGAAATTCTTAGGTTTCGAACAGACATTTAAGAACGCATTGACAACTCTTCCGATGGGTGGTGGTAAAGGTGGTTCTGATTTCTCACCACGTGGCAAGAGTGATGCTGAAGTTATGCGCTTCTGCCAGGCATTCATGCTTGAATTATGGCGTCATGTAGGTCCAGACATGGATGTTCCTGCCGGTGATATCGGTGTAGGCGGCCGTGAAGTTGGATATATGTTCGGTATGTACAAAAAGTTAACACATGAATTTACAGGTACATTCACTGGTAAAGGTTTAGAATTCGGCGGTTCATTAATCCGCCCAGAAGCTACTGGATTTGGTGGTTTGTACTTTGTAAAACACATGCTCGATAAGAAAGGTATAGATATAAAAGGAAAGACTGTGGCTATTTCCGGTTTTGGAAACGTCGCATGGGGAGCAGCAACCAAAGCTACTCAATTAGGTGCTAAGGTAGTTACTATCTCTGGTCCGGACGGATACATTTATGATCCAGATGGTATCAGTGGAGAAAAGATTGACTATATGCTTGAACTGCGTGCTTCTGGCAACGATATCGTAGCACCGTATGCCGACAAGTTCCCTGGTTCTACTTTCGTAGAAGGACGTCGTCCATGGGAAGTAAAAGTAGATATTGCTCTGCCTTGTGCAACCCAAAACGAATTGAACGGAGAAGATGCCATGAACTTAATAAATAATTCCGTACTTTGCGTTGGAGAAATTTCTAATATGGGATGTACTCCAGAAGCTATCGATGCATTCATCGAACATAAGCTAATGTATGCTCCGGGTAAAGCTGTAAATGCAGGTGGTGTTGCAACTTCAGGACTGGAAATGAGCCAGAATGCAATGCATCTGAGCTGGACTGCTCAAGAAGTGGACGAAAAATTGCACCAAATTATGCATAACATCCATGAACAATGTGTAAAATACGGAACTGAACCTGACGGATATATCAATTACGTAAAAGGTGCCAACATTGCAGGATTTATGAAAGTAGCACATGCTATGATGGCTCAAGGTATTGTCTAAAGAACTAAAAAACAAAAGAAAGAATAGAAATTGCAATTTTCTTGTCCTCAAATTTTTATTTGTGGTTTCTATTTCTTAATTTTACAATATATCTCGTTTAGTTGTATTTGTATTTTGTATTGTAGCTTGCGCTGCCTGCCTGAGAAGGTTCGGCAGCGTATTTTTTTCCAAAAAAGTACATAAATTCTAAATATGGCGTTATTCTTATAAAAAGTCAAGTTGAAATAATGCCATGAAATATATATCAACAATCATAATCTTATTTACAATATTAAACGGATGTACATCCGAAAAGCTTTCTGAACAGAAATTGAAGCAGGTAATCATCACAGGAAAAGAATATGCTGCTTTTGAAGAAAAAGAGTCAAGAAACGATATTTCCGGACAATTGGAAGAAAACAGTATAATCTCTTTTTACAGCAGAGGAGGTATAAGTGCAGAAAATATACCACTTACTTACACGCACGGAGTATGGAATTATACTTCCGAACTACAATGGAATACTGATCAGTCGGACGCGATTGTCAGTGCCTATTACCCTTACATGGAGAGTGACAATTTTACGGTATATGAACCTGACGGAAAATTAAAAGACATTTTATATTATACAGGAAATACCCGATACGGTTCTCCTATTATTTTAAAATTCAGTCATTTATTCTCTCAACTTGTCTTTCATGTTGATCCGCTTCTAAACAAGCAGCTCCAAGAAATACAGTTTACTCCTTCTGTTTCAGTACACACATTCGATCCCTTTTCTGCTGAAATGGAATACACAGAAGAGCACCCTTATCCCCAAGTATTTACAAAACAAGAAAATGGTATATATACGCTACTTGTTCCTCCAGCTCCAGAGATACGGGTAGATATAAGTATCACAACTGAAGAGGAAACATACACAGCATCTGTTCATTCTTCAGCCTTTCAAAGCGGATATCGATATAATTATAACATAAAATCATCAAACGACGGATGCGGAATCAGTACAGCTGAAGATTTTATCGCTTTTACTTATCTCATTAATGGAGAAGCGTATGCCGACAGATGTTTAGAAGAGTTCGGAACATCTGTCAATGGAAAAATGACTTATTATCTATTAAATGACATTCATTTTACTCCCGAAGAGTGTGCACGTTTGCAAAGTATCGGACATTATAACCAATCAGGTTTCGAAAACTCAGGATTTATAGATTGCCTGGACGGACAAAATCATACACTGTACGAACTAAAATTAGAGCCTAAAAGCAATATGGATTCATATGCTTTGTTTTCTTTTGTTGATACAGCTGGCATTATCAAGGATTTAAATATTGAGAACGTATCATACTCCAATGCCGGATATACCTGTAAATATGAAGCTATTCTTACAGGTAGAAACAATGGTACAATAACAGGATGTCATATCAAAGGGAACAATTCTTTTACAGGAGAATCGGTTAAGCAGGCTGGCGGTATTGCCGGAATCAATAAAGGATACGTCATTAACTGCTCTGCAGAGAACATTGATTTTCAACTGCCAAACGCTCAGGCTTCCGGTATCTCTTTCAGTAATTTCGGACAACTGTTAAACTGCTATATGGCAAGTTGTGATTTTACTAATACACTGAGCAGTGGAGGTATCTGCTATACCATGGAACCAAGAAGTGAAATGAAAAATTGCTACACATACAAAACGATAGGATATCCATCAAAAAGGAAATATGGATCACTGGTATATAAAAGCAACAACTGTACGATAGAAAGCGGACTTTACTGCGATGTAGATGTCAGAGGAGTATACGACACCTACCAAACTACCCCGAAACAGATATACACATACGATGAAAACACGATGACGGCAGAAAATGATATACCAGTTATCGACATACTTAACAACTGGATATCAGATAATGCACAGCTTTATCCGGAAAAGATCTTTTACCAATGGATTAAAGGAGATATTCCTCCTATAATACTGGAACTCCGCTAGATTTTGTTTTTTTTAGGCTAAAGGACGATGCTTATGAGTAAAATATTGTATTTTTGCCACAAAATCAGTTTTCATGGAAAAAAATAAGAAATTAATCATCGTTATAGCAGCATTGATTGTTGTAATTGCTGGAGTTTCATTTTTAGCGTTCAATGAATTTCGCAAAAATAAAGAAATGACTGAAGTATTCGCCGTCGAAAAAGAAGAGATGGAAAACGAATACAGCACTTTTGCCACTCAATATGACGAGCTTCAGGTACAAATAAATAATGACTCTCTACGCGAAAAGCTGGAAAGTGAAAAGTTAAAGACTCAACGTTTGCTCGAAGAACTCCGTCAGGTAAAAAGTAGCAATGCCGCTGAAATCATACGTTTGAAAAAAGAACTGAAAACTGTTCGTGCCGTATTGAGAAGTTATGTCATGCAAATCGACTCACTGAATCGAATCAATGCTGCACTGATGGAAGAAAATCAGGAAGTGAAAAGTAAATATACAGCAGCTACTGCACAAATCAATACCCTAGCCGCTGAAAAGAAAAATCTTAATGAGCGAGTATCACTGGCAGCCCAGCTTGATGCAACGAATATATCTGCTCTTCCAATGAATAAACGAGGTAAAAAAGCACGTAAAGTAAAGGACGTGAAGAAAATTGCTATCTCGTTCACCATCGTCAAGAATATTACAGCCAAAACGGGTAATAAAACTCTATATATCCGTATTGCCAAACCTAACAACGAAATCTTATCGAAAGGTGATACAACATTCCCATACGAAGATCGTCAGATTACATATTCCATTAAGAAATATATTGAATATACTGGTGAGGAACAAAGCGTTACTGTATATTGGGATGTAGAAGAATTCCTCCCTGCGGGAACATATACTGTATACATCTTTGCTGATGGCAATATGATCGGTCAGAACTCATTCGAAATGAAATAAAACTTTATGAGAAAATACTTAATTTATTTCATACTCAGTTCCATTTTTCCAACGTTTTTTCTATCGTCATGCGGAGAAGACCGTTCTGGTGAATACTATGCCTTAATTGCAAGTAAGACATGGATGTATGAAACCATGCAACAGAATTATCTGTTCCATGAGGATCTTCCTGCTGAAGACGGACTGGATTTTTTCGATAAGCCGGCAGATTTTTTAACATCGGTGGCATCTGATCGTGACCAGAAAAATGGTGTTCTTTTCTCTCACATCGATTCTGTTAAAATATCCCGTGTGCAAAGCAGTTATCCTACATTCGGCATCGAAGGAAGTTTGGTTCGCGGTGTAAGCGGAAACTATTATTATACCATATTATATACTCAACCGGATTCTCCGGCCAGCGAAATGGGATTGAAACGTGGTGATCATATTTTTATGGTCGACAGTCAGAAAATCACAACCAGTAATTATACAGAATACTTCCAACGCCCAAGTAAAACGTACTGCTATCAGGTTGCAAGAATGAACGACAACGGAACTCCGGACAGTCTGGAGTTTACGACACCTGCTCCACGAATCGTTGAGGAACCAAGTGTATACTTAACACGCAATTTTACAACATCGGGCGGAAAAAAAGTTTTCTATATCATGTATAACAGTTTCGAAATAACAGAGGAAACTGAGCTGAAAAGCAAATTTGCAGAAGGGCTAGCCTCATCACCCAATGAGATTGTTCTGGATTTAAGATACAACCCCGGTGGCTACGTTTCTACAGCTTTGCTGTTGAGTACCATACTTGCTCCTGCTGATGCAATGGGAAAAACATGTTTCAACCTGATATTTAATGATAAACTGAATAAAACAGAAAATTATGTGTTCGACCCAGCTCTTCTGCAAGGAGTATCCAATGCTTCGTTCGACCATCTTTATGTGCTGACAACAGGAAATACAGCTTCAGCTTCAGAAATCATAATCAACTGCCTGCGCCCATATTTAGGTGACAAATTAATTCAGGTAGGAGAAAATACATTTGGTAAAAATGTAGCTCAAAGTTTATTCACCAATGCAGCTCATCCGCAACTAGAATTCTGGCTAACTACTTCGTACATAAGTAATTCAGAAAATTATTACGATTATTATACAGATGGCCTGAAGCCCGATTATGAAGAAAGTGAGGACCTTACCGGATATTTGGGAGAACTGGGAACAGAACAAGATTCCTTGATGGTCCCTGTATTGTATCACATAGAGCATGGCAATTTCCCATCAACAACTCCTAGTGAAACTAGAATAATGACACGTTGGTTTGGTGTAAACTCTACCCCACAAGTGGTTTCTAATTCTGTCGCCAATAAACCCAAACGTTCAAAACTGACAAGTTTCTAATTTTTCAAAAAGACAGTTAAGCTAAAAAAGCAAAAAAGACACAGAAACGCTCTTCCTTTTCAACCTTTTTACTTGGTGATTTGTTTTTATTATAATACATTTGCAATGTTGCATAAGCAACTAAACACTAAAGAAAATTGGTAATGAAAAGAATTTTAAGTTTCATTTTATTGTTCGGGCTGGTTCTAAATGGTTATGCCCAACGAATCTTAAATTTGGACAGTTGCCGTGCACTGGCTCTCGCGAACAACAAAGAACTACGCATCGCGCAAGAAAAAATAAATGCTGCTCACTACCAGCAAAAAGCAGCATTTACGAATTATCTCCCAAAGATAGATGTGACGGGAAGCTATATGCGTACCCAAAAAGAAATATCTTTACTAAGCAATGACCAGAAACAAGTCATTGGCAATATGGGAACCAGCGTAGGAAACGAACTACAGCATTTTGGACAAGAATTGCAACAAATAGCAATGCAACATCCTGAATTGCTTCCCCTCCTTACTCCTTTAAGCAATGCTATGGGAAAAATTCCAGGAGCATTAAACAATGCAGGACAAAGTATTATTGATGCATTTCGTACTGATACCAGAAATTTATATGTAGGAGCTGCTACCCTTACCCAGCCTATTTTTATGGGAGGAAAAATCGTAGCATATAATAAAATAACGAAGTATGCAGAGCAGTTGGCACAATCACAACATGCTACAGGCATGCAGGATGTAATATTAAGTACGGATCAAGCCTACTGGCAAGTCATCTCTCTGGTCAATAAAAAGAAATTGGCAGAAAGCTTCCTGAAACTTGTTCAAAAGTTAGACTCTGACGTGAGTAAAATGGTTGCCGAAGGAGTAGCTACAACTGCGGATGAACTCAGTGTAAAAGTAAAAGTAAATGAAGCAGAAATAACACTTACTCAGGTAGAAGATGGGTTAAGTCTATCTAAAATGGTACTATGCCAGCTCTGTGGCATCCCATTGGATACAGAAATACGACTGGCAGATGAAGAAATTAAAGATTTGACATTACCCAATACATACACGGAAAGCAATGTAAATACAGCATTTGCAAACCGTCAGGAACTTAAATCGCTAGAACTTGCCGAAAAGATTTACAGACAGAAGGTAAATGTTGCTCGTGCCGAGTTTCTTCCTTCAGTCGGATTAACAGCAAACTACTTATTCACAAATCCTTCACTGACTAATGGATTTGAAAATAAATTCAGAGGAATGTGGGGAATCGGTGTTGTCGTAAAAATACCTGTATTCCATTGGGGAGAAGGTATATACAAAGTCAAAGCTGCTAAAGCTGAAGCCAATATAGCACGCTACCAACTGGAAGACATAAAAGAAAAGGTAGAGCTTCAGGTCACACAAAGCTCGTATAAAGTTAATGAAGCTGTGAAAAAGCTGACCATGGCAGAAAAAAACATGGAAAAAGCCGAAGAAAATTTGCGATATGCTAATCTGGGATTTAAAGAAGGAGTCATACCTGCAAGCAATGTGTTAGAAGCACAAACGGCTTGGTTGTCAGCACAATCTGGCAAGATTGATGCACAAATCGATCTAAAAATGAGTGAAATATATTTGAACAAATCAATGGGAACATTAAAATAATAAATCAATATGACTGAAAAATCTCAACACAGCAATATCATGCTGGCATTTTTTACACTTGCTGCAGTAATTGTCATTGTAAGTATCATCGGATTCTTTACTCTCGGAAAAGGTCCTGAAATTATTCAAGGTCAGGCAGAAGCAACTGAATATCGCGTTTCGAGCAAAGTGCCAGGACGTATACTTAAATTTTTAGTAGATGAAGGAGAAAAAGTAAAGGCTGGAGATACACTTGCTATACTTGAAGCTCCGGATGTACAGGCTAAATTATCTCAGGCACAGGCAGCAGAACAAGCTGCACAGGCTTTAAATGAAAAAGCAATCCGTGGCACTCGTTCAGAACAGTTGCAAGCAGCATTCGAAATGTGGCAAAAGGCAAAAGCTGGTCTGGACATCGCAGAAAAATCATATAACCGTGTAAACAGATTGTATGAAGAAGGAGTTATGTCTGCTCAAAAAAGAGATGAAGCAAAAGCTCAATATGATGCTATGGCCGCAACAGAACGGGCTGCCAAAGCACAATACACAATGGCTAAAAATGGTGCACAACGTGAAGACAAAGCAATGGCAGCAGCTCAGGTAGAGCGTGCGAAAGGTGCTGTGGCCGAAGTTACTTCGTATATAAACGAAACTTATCTGATAGCGTCTGCCGATGGAGAAGTTACAGAAATATTCCCTAAAGTAGGTGAACTGGTAGGTACTGGAGCTCCAATCATGAATGTTGCTCAGCTAGACGATATGTGGGTAACCTTTAATGTACGAGAAGATTTCTTGAAAGATTTTACCGTAGGAGGGGAAATTACAGCTTATATACCTGCATTAGAAAAGAATGCAACTTTCAAGGTCACATACATGAAAGATTTGGGAACTTATGCAGCATGGAAAGCAACCAAGACAACCGGACAATTCGATTTAAAAACTTTTGAGGTAAAAGCCAAACCCGTACAAACAGTAGAAAACTTACGCCCCGGCATGTCGGCTATTATTGAAAAATAAAGAATAAACTATGTCAATTACTGTCCATAAACGCCTGTTACAAATTGCGAAACGAGAAGTTATACGCATCGCAACCAAGCCGATGTATCTCTTTTGCATGGTAATAGCTCCGATTTTCAGTTATATTTTCTTTACTACGCTAATGAGCAGCGGGCTACCTACCAATATGCCTGCAGGCGTAGTGGACCTTGACAATACTTCAACTACACGTACGATCATACGTAATCTGGATGCTTTTCAGCAGACTAAAATCGTAGCCCACTACGGTAGTTTCAACGAAGCAAGGGAAGCCATCCAGCGCGGAGAAATTTATTCATTCTATTACATTCCGGAAGGGACTACAGAGAAAGCAATAGCAGGCAGACAACCTAAAGTGTCTTTTTACACAAACTATTCATACCTGATAGCCGGTTCTCTACTTTACAGAGATCAACGTACGATGAGTGAGCTTGCTTCTGCTGCCATAGGTCAGAGTACCTTATTGGCCAAGGGAGCAACAGAAGATCAGGCTGTAGCATTCTTACAACCAGTTGTCATTAATACTCACCCACTGAATAATCCCTGGCTAAACTATTCCGTATATCTGTGTAACACACTATTTCCCGGAATATTGATGCTACTGATTTTTCTAATTACAGCATATACAATAGGAGTTGAAATAAAAGAAAATACAGCAAAGGAGTTACTTCATTTAGCAGATAATTCCATTGTTACAGCATTGGTTGGCAAATTATTGCCACAAACAATTCTGTTTTTTATCATAGCTGTATTCTACAATGTATATCTCTATGGATTTTTACATTACCCATGTAACAGTGGTATCTTCCCAATGTTATTGTCAGGACTCTTATTAGTACTGGCTTCACAAGCTGTAGGTCTGTTTTTCTTTGGCCTATTTGGCACGCTTCGTCTAGCTCTTAGTGCAGCCTCACTTTGGGGAGTTTTATCTTTTTCCATTTCAGGATTTACATTTCCGGTTATGGCCATGCATCCGACTCTTCAGGCACTCAGTGTGCTATTCCCATTGAGGCATTACTTTTTACTATATGCCAACCTTGCACTCAACGGTTATCCACTTATTTATGCCTGGCATTCTGTAGTGGCATTAATCATATTTATGCTGCTGCCATTCTTTGTATTGAAGAAACTGCGTACAATCATGTTACACTATACATATATTCCTTAAAAGGTCAATCATGGAAAAATATTCACTCCGACATATTATACGGCAAGGGCTGAATGGACTGTTCTATATATTCAGAAAGGAACTTAAAGCTACGATAAAAGATCAGGGAGTCCTGATATTTTTCCTGCTGGTTCCATTAGCTTACCCGTTGATATATGCTTTCATATATACAAACGAGGTTGTTCGTGAGGTTCCCACAGCAGTGGTAGACGCGAATAACAGTTCTCAAAGCAGAAAATACATACGTATGGTAGATGGAAGTCCCGATGTACATATACAGTCTTATTGCGCCGATATGGAAGAAGCAAGGCTATTGCTTAAGGACCAAAAGGTATATGGCATTATATATATCCCTGAAAGCTTCAGTCAAGATCTGGCCGAAGGTAAGCAAGCTCACGTAAGCATTTATTGCGACATGAGCGGAATGCTTTATTACAAAGCAATTTTGCTGGCAAATACAGAAACCTCCTTGAAAATGAATAAGGAGATTCAGGTAAAGAGATTAGGTAATACAACAGAACGACAAGATGAAATCAGTACAACTCCAATAGAATATGAGTCTGTTTCTTTGTTCAATCCACAAGACGGTTTTGCCAGCTTCCTTATTCCAGCTTTTTTAATACTTATTATCCAACAAACTCTATTGCTGGGAGTAGGTTTGTCTGCTGGAACAGCACGCGAACACAATCGATTCCGCGACCTTGTACCTATCAGCCGACAATATCAAGGGACATTACGCATTGTATTAGGAAAATCGCTTGCATACCTGATGATCTATACTGTTATGTCGACATATATTCTCTGTCTGGTTCCTAAAATATTCAGCCTGGTACAGATAGCTCAACCAGCTACTTTATTCTGGTTTACTTTACCTTATCTGCTGGCATGTATTTTCTTTGCCATGACCTGCTCTATATTCGTTCATCACAGAGAATCGTGCATGCTGATATTTGTATTTACCTCTGTACCTTTACTGTTTATATCAGGTATATCATGGCCAGGCGCAGCTATTCCTAAATTTTGGGAAATATTCTCATGGCTCTTCCCTTCTACGTTTGGAATAAACGGTTATGTACGCATCAATACCATGGGAGCAACACTACATGATGTCTTACCTATAATCAGGGGATTATGGATACAAGCCGTAGTGTATTTTATTACAACCTGTATCGTATACCGACGTCAAATCATGTTAAGTCGTAAACACGCGTTAGAACGATTAAAAACTTACCGGAATAAAAAGCGTCTTCAAGCAGGATAAATCCATATCCATATTTTAAAAAGCATTATAAAAAACTCTTCTTTTATCATCTGTAAATGATTGTTTCCAGAAATAAAAGAAGAGTTTTTGTTTATCAGTATATCAATATCCTCGAACTATTCATGCAGACTTTCTATGTAAGTATATAGCTTCTTGTAAAAAGCATGCCGGGTTAATGTTGAAGCATCTCCCAATATAATCAGTTTCATACGAGCTCGGGTAATCGCAACATTCATACGTCGTAAATCATTCAGGAAACCAATCTGTCCTTCCTCGTTAGCACGTACCAAACTAATCAGAATCACATCACGTTCCTGTCCCTGAAATCCATCCACAGTATTAATCGTGATAGCCTGCCGGTAAGGCTTAAAAAAAGCATCATTTCGGACAAGACGACGCAAATATTGTACCTGTGCCTTATATGGCGAAATCATACCCACATCAATCCGTTCATCCAAGAAACGTTCCCGCCCTATTTTGGTAATATAACCTTTCAGCTGCTCGATAGATAATTCAGCTTCCGACTTGTTTATTCTTCCATAATTTTCACCAATAAACTCCTCATTACAATCTAATCCTTCAGTATTGATCCATTCAATAGGAGTATCAAAATCGAGAATGCTACGATATTTTACTTCAGGAGCAGACTGCAACATTCCTCCGTAAAACCATTCCGATGAAAAACGCATAATCTCATCATTCATACGATACTGGAGCTTCAGCAGTGAAACAGTATCGGGTTTATTCTTTACAATAGTCTGCATCAGCGTATGTCCCAGTCCTGCACGAAGAGCTTCCGGTGCCTTTACCGTCGGAGGAAGCTGACAATGATCTCCTGCCAATATCACCCGGTCGGCTTTCCGTATCGGAATCCAGCAGGCAGCTTCAAGTGCCTGAGCGGCCTCATCAATAAACAATGTTCCGAATTTCTGCCCTGTCAACAAGCGATTGGCACTGCCAACCAATGTGCAGGCAATTACACGAGCCTCAGAAAATAAAGATTCATTGATACGAATCTCCAATTCTGTTGCACGGTCTTTCAGCGAATTAATCTTTTGCCGGACAGCTTCTCGTTCAGCGCCTTTTCTGCTCCTGGCATACAATTCGCGTATCGCTTTACGAATACTCCATAGCTGCGGATAATCAGGATGAGATTCAAAACGGCGTTCATAAGTGAACGATAACATCTTATCATTCACCCGACTAGGATTTCCTATACGTAATACACTTACTCCCCTGTCGACTAGTTTTTCACTTATCCAGTCGACGGCCATATTACTCTGTGCACAAACCAATACCTGATTTTCCCGATGAAGAGTTTCGTATACAGCCTCTACCAAAGTAGTAGTTTTTCCCGTTCCGGGAGGCCCATGTACGATTGCTACATCCTTAGCATGAAGTACTTTATTCACAGCTTCCTCCTGCGTAGCATTTAACCAAGGAAAGCGCAAAGGATGAAACGAAAAAGTAGAAGCAGGCTGAGTTCCATGAAAGATATCACGCAACTCTGCCAAACGATTATTTTTTGCTCCGATAACTTGCTTTAAAGCCTCGAACATCAGGCGATAACTTGTTTCATCAAAATAAAGTTGTACACCTACGACTTCTTTACTTTGCAAGGCAAGCAAAGCATCAACGGAAGGAAGAATCACAACCATCCGATCTTCATCCACGTAGTTTACTGTTGCGACAAAGTTCAGATAATTCAATTTACCCGAAACATCTTGCGTAAAGAAACATACCGGACGTCCATATTCAAACTGATGTTCGATATCCTTGTCTTCACGCCGCTCAACTTCTATCACCAGCTGATTTAAGGCGTTATAATAATTTCGTCCCAGATTTAACGGATACCAGCACATACCGCGCTTGATTTTCCGTCCAATGCCCATCAGCTCTGTTTGCTGCTTAAACTGTTCCTTTTCGTATTCATATTCTATCTGCAACAATTCATATTGATGTTGCAAATAAAGTACAGGAGATTTTATACACGGATCTTCTCTCATAGGCTAAACATTTATTCCTTCTCACCTTCAGCCAGCATCTGTGCCCGCGACTTACTCTGGGTTACAACATAAACACCTACAAAAATCAATACCGCTGCCAATGCTTTGGTCCAGCCAAAGACTCCCATTCCTAAAAAGACTGATACTGTAGTTCCGACAATGGGCTGTATATAGTTATACATACTTACGACGGTAGGACGAAGTGTCTTCTGACCTACGAGCATCAAAATATAGGCAAAGAATGTTCCGAATAAGACAACATAACCAACTTCCATCCATACCGTAGCAGAGAAAGACATAGTCGTCATTGCTGAAAAATCACGGTAGGAAAAAGGAATGAAACAGATAGCCGCATAAGTAAACATCCATTTCATCAGTGTAAACACATTGTAGCGCGAAATAAGTTTCTTAAATATAGTCAGATAACAGGCAAAACTTACCTGAGCCGTTATGCACAATGCATCTCCCAAAATGCTGCCTCCTCCATCTACCGATCCGCCCTGATTGCTTAAAATCAGCATAAGCGCACCGATTGAGCCTAGAAATATACCAATAACCTTCTTGGGTGTAACAGGTTCTTTCAAAAAAAGTGCAGCCAATATCATAGTTACTATCGGCATGGTAGTAGTTACAATAGAAGCATCTATAGGAGATGTAAGCGACAAACCAAATGTAAAACATCCCTGATTGCACACAATACCCAACAGTCCGGCAAAGAAAAGTAACATCAAATCATGCGAACTAACTTTCTCCTTCGGAGCAAACAATGACGCAATCCAAAAACAAACCGCACCACCTATCATACGCATTGTAGCCAACGACAATCCGGTTATACCAGCTTCCATGGCCGCCTTTCCCATTGGCGACATCAATCCCCACATACTTGCCGCACCCAGCAAAGCAAGATGTGCTCTTATAACTTTTACATTCATGTTTTCTATCATATTTTTTACGATGCAAAGGTAAGAGTTATCCGAAAAAAGAGAGCTGTAAACATTGATTTATTCCAAGATTATCCGTATTTTTGTTTAAAGCGTATAAACAAATACAACCATGAAGAAGCAAGCCGACTACATTAAACGTATCGAAATTAAAGGTCTATGGGGAAGAAAGAATATCTCATGGGACTTACGTGCTGATGTCAACATTTTAAGCGGAGTAAATGGTATTGGTAAAAGTACAATTTTGAACAATTCCGTACGATATCTTAACGAATTGGAAGGGCATGCATTGACTAATGGCGTACAGCCGGGAGTTTCTTTCGTATTCTCTCCTGAAGATGCTAATTTCATCCGATTTGACGTAATCCGTAGTTTCGACCGTCCGCTAATCAATTCCGGACTGCTTGAAAAGATAGGAAACTCAAGTGTAAAAACAGAACTCGACTGGCAATTATATCTGCTTCAGCGTCGCTATCTGGATTATCAGGTAAATATCGGAAACAGAATTATCGAACTGCTTACAAGCGGAGTTATAGAAGATCAGGCTCGTGCTGCTGAAGTTTCACGTCCCAAAACAAAATTCCAGGACTTAATGGATGATCTTTTCAGCGAAACCGGGAAAAAAATAAACCGCAGAAGCAACGAAATCTTATTCGAGCAAGATGGTGATATATTAACTCCTTACCAGCTGTCATCAGGAGAAAAACAAATGCTTGTCATTTTGCTTACCGTACTGGTACAAGACAATCAGCCATTTGCACTATTTATGGATGAGCCCGAAATATCTCTTCATGTAGAATGGCAACAACGGTTGATTTCACTCATCCGAAGCTTAAACCCTAATGTACAGATCATACTTACCACCCACTCTCCTGCCTTAATTATGAACGGATGGATAGATGCAGTGACAGAAGTAAGTGATATAACTACTCATTAAACAATTACGGCTATGGGAAAAAGACTTACAGAAAACCTTTCTTCACTCTATATTGGAGCAGCCAACAGTCTGAAGCCAAAACAAGCAAAAAGAAAAATCGTCGCATATGTAGAAAGTTACGATGACATATCTTTTTGGCGTTCCCTTCTGGCCGAATATGAGAATGACAAACGTTACTTTGAAGTCATGTTGCCATCCCGAAGTTCACTTGCCAAGGGAAAGAAATCAGTTTTGATGAACGAACTGGGAAGTCGTCTGGGAGAAAATATGATAGCCTGTGTTGACAGTGATTACGATTATCTTCTTCAAGGAAGGACTCAAACGTCACGGTATATCATCAACAGCCCCTACGTATTACAGACGTACGCCTATGCCATAGAAAATTACCACTGCTATGCCGAAGGCTTACACGAAGCGTGTGTTACAGCTACGCTAAACGACCATAAACTGATTGACTTTCCTGCCTTCATGAAACTCTATTCAGAAATAGCCTATCCGCTTTTCATCTGGTCTGTATGGTTTTACCGCCAACATAATTTATCAGAATTTTCCTTACTGGATTTCTGCTCTTTCGTAAAGTTAGACCAAGTCAGCACACGCCATCCTGAAAAAAGTCTGGAAATCATGTCCAAAAAAGTCAACCGTAAACTTCATGAGTTAGAAAGACGGCATGTAGAAGCTCTGGAAGAGATCGAAGATATGAAAAAAGAGTTCCGTACATTGGGAGTGTACCCGGACAATACTTACATGTTCATTCAAGGGCATCACATTATGGACAATGTCATACTGCGTCTGCTGATTCCGGTATGCACAGTACTCCGTCGCGAACGTGAACAACAAATACACGATTTAGCTTTACACGACATTCAGTTACATAATGAGCTCACAGCCTATCAGCGTAGTCAGGTTGATATAGAAGTGGTTATCCGTAAAAATCCCCATTACCAGTCATCACCTCTTTATCAGATGATCCGGCGAGATATAGAAGCATTTCTGAAAATAGCCAAATAAATATCTGAGAGTGTGCCCCGAAAGACATCACGACACACTCTCAGAAAAAATTATATCTCATACCCTAACCTGATTAGTCCGACCCAATTACATTCACGAGTGTTGGCTATCAGATGGAAGGCAGGCTGTACATATCCACTTTTCCCAAACAAGAACTTACAAGTCAACTCACTTGCCCATTCATGTTCAGTTGTAAAATCTGCATAATCAGCAAACACACCTCCTTCTATTTTCTTATAACGCATTACAAGTCCACCACCTACATAACTACGGCATCCTTGTTTCTCTGTCGGATTTATGGAATATTGAAACAAAGCATACAGACCAGAAGAAAGTTTTTGTTCCGCATATCCCCAAAGTACTGTATTCAACTTTTTCTTTTCTTCCGTTTCATCATTTCCACTTTCATCACCAGCAGACATCCCGCTATGTAAAGCAATGCCCATATAATAACCGCTATCATTGTTTTGATAATTTAATGATGTAATACTCAATATTCCATCCGTTTTCGGACAAAAACGAAAAACATTTTCCTTTCCGACAAACATGTTATAGCCGGTTCCATTATAAATGGAAGTTTCCACATGCCAGTTTCCCAGCTTCAACTTATAATCCATACCTACTGAAGCCACCGGATAATTTGCAATCGGATAATTAGCCGACAAAGTAGGAAATATACCGCATGAGCTATTGGTAAACAAAGATGTACACGGTGAATTAAAATAATCTTCATTCAGATTCCGTATTCCAACAAAAAGAGAAGAAGCCCCTACATGCCAGTTTATCCCTAATATGGCTAAAGCCAGAGGCAAATTTTCTTCTTCAATATTCGAATATACTTGCAAATCATCAACCAGCTTCTTATCACTCGTTCGTGCCACACTGATAGAAGCAACCTCAATGTTAACCGAATTGCCTAAGGATTGCAGGAAATCAGTACGAAGTAAATTCACCCATTTTGCTCCTTTACGAAAATCAGTTTGAAATTCAGTAGTGTAGGTCAGATTAAAATCCTGAGCCGCAAGGTAATGGTTTGTAAATGCAACCATTACCATAGCAGCACATAAAACAAATCTCTTCACAATCATTTATCACAACCATTTTACAAATCGCTTGATATACCAGTTTTTTATCATTTGAGTCAGTACACAGTATGAAAGCAGAATACCGACAAGCCAGGGGAAATAGCTTAATGGCAAAGATTCAAGTCCGATTGAAGTTCCGAAAGGAGAGAAAGGAATGATAATTCCAATAACCATTATCAGCACAGTCAGTCCGGTAACCTGCCACGAAGCACAACTTTGTATAAATGGTATTTTCTGCGTACGAATCATATGAACAATCAATGTCTGCGACAGTAAACCTTCTATAAACCAGCCCGACTGAAATAACGTCTGATGTTCCACAGAATTACAGCTGAACACATACCACATCACCAGATAAGTAACAATATCAAAAATAGAACTTATCGGTCCGATAAATATCATAAAACGGCTAATATCAGAAGCATCCCATTTACGAGGCTTACGGAGATAATCAGCATCCATACGGTCAAAAGGAATGGTAGTCTGCGAAATATCATAAAGCAAATTCTGAATCAGCAGATGAATCGGCAACATCGGAAGGAAAGGCAAAAATGCACTTGCAGCCATTATACTAAACATATTTCCAAAATTCGAACTTGCTGTCATCTTTATATACTTAGTGATATTTCCAAATGTTTTTTTACCCTCAAGTACACCATCTTCCAACACCGTCAAGTCCTTTTCCAGTAGAATAATATCTATTTGGCTATATCTACAGCAGAATCAACCGAAATGCCGATATCCGACTGACGCAAAGCAGCAGCATCATTAATACCGTCACCCAAGAATCCTACAGTATTCTGCTGCTCTTGAAGCAACATAATGATCTGTGTCTTCTGAATAGGAGTTAATTTACTAAAGTTTCCCACCCCCAATAAAGAGGGTGGGAAACTTTAGTAAACCTATCCACCCAACTGATATGGGTATCGTGCAGTTAACATCTGATGCACAACTGTTAGAAGAAGTAATAGTAAAGGGGAACTTACCTGTTACACGAATGAAAGGTGATGCTATGGTAACCAGTGTTGAAAACAGCGTATTAAGCAAAGCTGGTTCGGCTAATGATGTACTAGGAAAAATACCGGGAATAACCAAGACGCAAGACAGTTATGAAGTTTTCGGAAAAGGAACTCCTCTGATATATATAAACGGAAGAAAACTGAATGACCTGACCGAACTGGAACAGCTTAATGCAGATGAAATAAAAAATGTAGAAGTCATACGTAACCCTGGTTCAAGATACGATGCAACCGTCAAAGCCGTTATACGCATCCAAACAGTAAACAGACAAGGAGAAGGCTTCGGATTTAACTTACGGTCCAGCTATTATCAGTCGAAAAATACAGACTGGATCGAACAGGCCAACCTGAATTATCGTCATCACGACCTGGATATTTTCGGCTCCATTTACTTTAGTAATATGAAGTATATACAGGATTATACCGTTATTCTTAAGAAAAGAGGAACGCAGGAATGGACCCATAACATGAACAGTTTCAACGATAATTTATCCAAGATACTGGAAGGCAATATCGGATTCAATTATCAAATAAACGACAAGCATACATTGGGAATGAAATATCAACCTAACAAACAGCTTTCTCCAGATGGATCCAAAGAAACCTATACACATGTAACCACCGACAATCAGCTTTACGACGAAATATATTCTACCGCCAACAATTATACCGACGATGATTGGGGACATGAAATCAATGCATATTATAACGGTATAGTCGGTACTGCAAATATTGATTTCAATATAGACTATTTCCAAAATGGTAACCGGGAATACTCCAATGTAAAAGAGTTGAGTGAAAAGTATGAAGATCGCGATGTACATTCAATAGGAGATGTAAAGAACCGTCTGGTTGCCGGAAAACTCATAGTTTCCTTGCCTTTAGGAAAAGGAACACTTGCCGTAGGAAGTGAGGTAACCTATACACATCGAAATGATGATTATCTTAATGAAGAAAATTATGTACCCACTTCATACAGCAAGCTTAAAGAAATAAATGCTGCCGGATTCGCAGAATATAGCCAGAACTTCCCGTGGGGCGACTGGTCTGTTGGAGTAAGATACGAACATGATAAATTCGACTATTTCGAGAATAACCAACATATAGATGAACAGAGCCGAACATTCGACAATGTATTTCCTCATCTGTCGTTCTCTACCAAATGGGGAAATATACAGACCCAGTTAAGTTACACAGCAAAAACAGTCAGACCTTCTTATCAACAACTTAGTAACAATGTTTCCTACTCAGACCGTTTCATCCAGCAAAAGGGAACTCCGACACTTCGCCCAACCATTATACACGACCTGTCATTGGCTGCCGTATGGAAATGGTTACAGCTCAGTCTGTCTTACAGTCAGACTAAAAACTGGATATTATATTGGGGTGAATTGACAGAAGAAGATGGTTCACAGACCATGTTAAGCTATCGTAACTGGAATAAATCCATTCCAACTTTCTCAGCTTTTCTTTCGGTCTCACCTAAAATAGGCTGCTGGTCACCAATGATTGGAATAGGTGTAAAAAAACAATGGCTTACAGTAGAATCCTTTAGCAAACCTTTCGATATGAAAACTCCAGTTTATGTAGCAAACTTCAATAATACCATCGAATTGCCAAAAGAATTTATTATCGGACTGGATACCAATATCCAAAGTAAAGGTGCTTATCAGAATATTTACATAGAACATCCGACAGGCAGCATAAATCTGTCTGTCAGAAAAAGTTTCTTGAAAGATGCTCTCAGTGTTGAATTGAAAGGCAGTGACTTACTCGATACAAACAAAGATTATTATCACTTATATTCTGGAGATTATAATATTTATCAAAAAAATTCTTACGATAATCGTGAGTTTTCTGTAACAATAAGATACAAGTTCAATACAGCCAAGAGCAAATACAAAGGTACCGGAGCCGGTGAAAGCCAGAAAAACCGTATGTAATTTGTAGATATTATCAGTAAAAACACACATAATTTTGCTTCAATCCAGGTAATAAATTGATAAACCGATAATGGAGCAATAAAGGAAATTTGTAACAATTAGAGGTCTACAAAAAAACATGCTGATAAATGCAGAAAAACATCTCGATATTTTCAAAAAAATTGTAGAAATTTCCAGATGTTTTGTACAAAAAATCTAGCTATTCTGCTGAGCTTTTTAAAAGAGTTCACAGAGAGTAAGAAAAGAGAAAAGAACGTTTTTCCCATAATACAAGGAAAGACAAAAAAATAGCCTGCCCGGACAACGATTTCCTCGTCGTTCAGGCAGGCTATTATATGTATCTCAAGAATTATTTTTCAGGAGTATTTTCCAACGTTGCAGTCAGGAAGTCATAGAACTTCGAAACTGAAGGAATGTGACAACGTTCTTCCGGAGTATGCGGGCACTGCAAAGTAGGACCGAAAGAAATCATATCAAGTCCCGGAACTACTGCTCCGATAATACCACATTCCAGTCCGGCATGTATAACCTTCACTTCAGGAAGTTCGCCAAACTGTGCCTTATACGATTCCTTCATGGCGTGAAGGATAGGAGAATTAACATTTGGTTCCCATCCTGAATAGCTGCCTGAACGTTCTACATGCATACCAGCCATAGAGAAGCAGCTTTCGATAGCTGTATTACGGTAATCTTTCATTGATTCACGAGAACTACGTGTCAAAACTTTAACAGCTGCCTTTCCATTGGCAATTTCAACAATGGCAAGGTTAGAAGATGTTTCTACTGTATCAGGAATAGTCGGGATGAAACGTTCCACTCCGTTAGGACATGCATAGATAGCATCTACCAAGTTATCGCGGATTTCTTCAGGAACCATGTACTTCGGCAATTCCACACGTTCTGCCTTAAAGCTCAGTCCTTCTTCGATTGTAGCAAATTCATCACGCCATACTTGTTCACACTCACCAACGAATGCCAGTACATCTTCTACTTCTGTTTCGGGTACAGTAATCACAACTTCGCATTCACGAGGAATAGCATTACGCATGTTTCCACCTTCCCACGATACCAGACAAGCTTCATCGTATGCAATAACCTGATTCAGGAAGCGAGCCATAAGCTTGTTTGCATTGGCATGTCCCCAGCCAATCTGTATACCAGAGTGACCACCACGCAGACCTTTCAGAGTAACTTTCAAAGCTACATCTTCCGGATCGGTTTCTTCTTCCTTATATTCCAGTGTAGCTGTCAGATCTTCACCACCGGCACAACCGATATACAGCTCACCTTCTTCTTCAGAATCGAGGTTCAGCAAAATATCGCCTTCTATTTCTCCAGGTTTCAAGCCGAAAGCGCCATACATACCAGTTTCTTCATCGGCAGTGATCAGTGCAACCAATGGGCCGTGTTTTAATGTTTTATCTTCCATTACAGCCATGATTGCAGCTACCCCCATACCGTTGTCCGAACCAAGTGTAGTGCCTTTTGCCTTCACCCATTCACCGTCTACATAAACCTGAATAGGATCGTTTTCGAAATCATGCTGTGTATCTTTGTTCTTTTGTGGAACCATATCCATGTGTGCCTGCAAGATAACCGTCTTACGGTTTTCCATGCCCGGAGTGGCAGGCTTGCGGTAAATGATGTTTCCAGCCTCATCCTGAAAAGCTTCAATACCAGCATTCTTACCGAACTCCAGTAAAAATGACTGAACTTTTGCCAAATGTCCTGACGGGCGAGGCACTTGAGTTAACGAATAAAAATGCTTCCACACATTCTGTGGAGCCAGAGAAAGAATTTCATTCATAGGTTTTAGTTTTATTTTTATTTGTAAGCGGCAAAGCCACCAGTCCATATATTCCTAACAAAATTAATAAAAAGGTTTGAATACCATGCACTAAAAGCGCAAATATTCCTGCATCTTCCTTACTTACTCCGTACATCATCATCATGGTGATGACAGCAAAGTGCCACGGACCCGCTCCATTTGGTGTAGGAACAATAACGGCAATACTCCCTACCACAAACAATACCAGTCCGGCAACCCAGCCTAGTCCGGCAGAAAAGTCGAAACAGTAAAACGTCAGATAAAAATGCAGATAATAACATAACCAGATAGCGACAGTATAAATGATATACAATACCGGACGGTGTACCTGACGGATGGAAAGACATCCTAGCCAGACATTTTTAATCAGTCCCCTGACCTTAGCAAAAATTGTCAGATTACGTATCAGCCAGAAAAGCAGAACCAAAGCCGCTACTATACAGATTAACGTTATATAAAAATTAGTCGACGAAAACAAATGCAGAAAAAAAGCTCCGTCAGTACCTGTTATACGAAAGAAATGGGCAAAGACTCCCGACTGAAGCAACAGCGTACCTGCGGTAATAAGCAGTACACAGACAGAATCAACTAAACGTTCGGAAACGACCGTTCCAAGAGATTTGGAAAAAGAAACATTGTCATATTTTGCAAGTATGCCGCAGCGCGAAACCTCTCCTACCCGAGGTAAAACCAGATTGGCCGCATAAGCAATAAATATGGCATACACACTATTCGAAATTTTAGGATGTTCACCAAGAGGAGCCAATGCCAGGTTCCAGCGCCACCCGCGAAACAGATGACCGAAGACGCCAAAAACCAGTGAAAAAAGCATCCAGCCATAATTCATACCTCCGTCCATCACCTCATAAACATGCCGGAAGTTGAATCCATGATACGTCCATAGCAAAATAACCGCCCCTAACACCAAAGGCAAAGCTACCTGAAAGACTTTATTTATGAGTTTTTTTATATCAGTTCGTTCCAAAACCTAATCATTTATTAAAGATTAATGCTTACATTTGCACGATGCAAAGATAATATCTTGCTAGAATAAATCTTTATTTATATCGAGAAAATACATACGGAATGAAATTAGTTAAACCGAAAAAGTTCTTAGGACAGCACTTTCTGAAAGACTTGCAAGTGGCAAAAGACATAGCCGATACAGTAGATACCTGCCCTGACCTGCCGATATTGGAAGTAGGACCTGGTATGGGAGTGTTGACGCAATTTCTCATCCCGAAAGGAAGACCGGTAAAGGTAGTAGAACTGGATTTTGAATCAGTTGCTTACCTACGGGAGAATTTTGCAGAGCTGGGTGACAATATTATTGAACAGGACTTTCTGAAAATGGATTTATCTGCTCTGTTCAATGGAAACCCTTTTGTCCTGACAGGTAACTATCCGTATAATATCTCCAGCCAGATATTTTTTAAAATGCTCGATTACAAAGATCTGATACCTTGCTGTACAGGCATGATACAGAAAGAAGTAGCCGAACGTATCGCCGCTTGTCCGGGAAACAAGACATACGGTATTCTGAGCGTACTGATTCAGGCTTGGTATAAAGTAGAATATCTGTTTACCGTACACGAGCATGTGTTTAATCCTCCTCCCAAGGTTAAAAGTGCCGTAATACGCATGACACGCAACGAAACCAAGGAGCTGGGATGTAACGAGAAGCTGTTCAAGCAAATAGTAAAAACTACGTTCAACCAACGTCGCAAGACATTGCGTAACTCCATTTCTCCGATACTGGAAAAAGGAAACCCACTCAGTGCAGATCCTATATTCAACAAACGTCCGGAACAGTTATCGGTAGAAGACTTCATAGAATTGACCAACCGGGTGGAACAGGCACTCGCAACTGAGTAAGGTATGGAAAGCGAAGAAATTAAAAAGGTATCAGAACTGATCGAAAATAAAAAATCGGAGGAACTAAAAGAGTTTCTGCAAGAACTGCATCCAGCCGATATTGCCGAATTGTGCGATGAACTTGATGCAGAAGAAGCGCGCTCCATTTATCTGTTACTCGACAATGAAAAAGCTGCCGACGTACTGATTGAAATGGATGAAGACGCGCGTAAGAAATTCCTCGAAATATTGCCTTCGGAAACTATTGCCAAACGTTTTGTCGACTACATGGACTCTGATGATGCTGTAGACATCATCCGTGACATGGACGAGGACAAGCAGGAGGAAATTCTTTCGCACATCGAAGACATCGAACAGGCAGGCGACATTGTAGATCTGTTGAAATACGATGAAGATACAGCCGGTGGTTTGATGGGTACAGAAATGGTTATCGTAAATGAAAACTGGAGTATGCCCGAATGCCTTCGCGAAATGAGAATTCAGGCCGAGGAAATGGACGAAATCTACTATGTGTATGTAGTAGATGACGATGAACGGTTGCGTGGAGTATTTCCTTTAAAGAAAATGATCACCAGCCCATCGGTTTCGAAAGTAAAGCATGTAATGAAAAAAGATCCGATATCGGTACATGTAGATACCCCGCTGGAAGAAGTAGTACAAGTCATCGAGAAATACGACTTAGTGGCTGTTCCGGTAGTAGACAGTATCGGACGCCTGGTAGGACGTATTACAGTAGACGACGTAATGGATGAAGTTCGCGAACAGGCCGAAAGAGATTACCAGTTGGCTTCCGGTTTGTCACAGGACGTAGAATCGCACGATAATGTATTCCGTCAGACAACGGCACGTCTCCCCTGGCTGCTCATTGGTATGCTGGGAGGTATCGGAAACTCCATGATATTGGGTAATTTTGATACAACTTTTGCGGCACATCCCGAAATGGCCCTGTATATTCCGCTTATCGGTGGAACAGGAGGAAATGTAGGAACACAATCGTCTGCTCTTGTCGTTCAGGGACTTGCCAACAGTTCGCTCGACTCTGGAAATACTTTTCAGCAAATATTAAAGGAATCGGTCGTTGCTCTTATTAATGCAACAATCATTTCCATGCTGGTATATATTTACAACTTTATCCGTTTTGGAGCGACCGCTACAGTCAGTTATTCTGTTTCCATCAGCCTGTTTGCCGTAGTTATGTTTGCTTCTATTTTCGGTACACTCGTTCCCATGACACTGGAAAAACTGAAAATTGATCCGGCAATTGCTACCGGACCGTTTATATCAATCACCAATGACATTATAGGTATGATGATGTACATGGGAATCACCGTATTGCTTTCTTAAATATTTTCATACATGGAGGCTTGTTCTTATAAATACTGAAACAGCCTCCATGCCTTTTATTCTTAATAAGGAATCCCCAAAACTTATTTAATGCAAAAAAATTTAGAAAAAAATATTGAAAATCAGATTTTATTCTTTTAATTTGTAACTACGGATTAAGATAAGCCGACATAATTCTTTAAAATCTATATACGATGGAAGTAAATGAAACAACCCGTCCACTAACTGAAGTTCCGGCAGAAAACACTCCCGAAACTCCGGTTTCTACTGTTGAGAATGATGAAAAGACGTTGTATTCTCCAAAACAAACGCAAGAAGAAGTAATAGAACGCTTAACAGAAATCAACAATAATACCTGCGATGCAGACAAACAAGAAATAGACTACCTGAAACAAACGTTCTACAAATTGCACAAAAGCGAGCAAGATACAGCGAGAAAGAACTTTATCGAGCAAGGCGGAAACCCTGAAGATTTCACTCCGGCCCCCGACCCGCTGGAAGCTAAATTCAAGGAAATCATGAGTTCCATCAAAGAGAAACGTAGTGTTATGGCAGCAGAACAGGAACAGGAAAAAGAAGAAAACCTGCAAAAGAAGCTCGAAATCCTGGAAAAAATGAAAGCGCTTACCGAAAATACGGAAGATACAGGAAAGATCTATAACGAATTTAAGCAGCTTCAGCAGAAATGGAATGAAATCAAACAGATTCCTGTTGGTAAAATAAACGAATTGTGGAAAACATATCAGCTTTACACTGAAAAGTTCTATGACATGGTAAAGCTTAACAATGAATTCCGTGAATATGATTTCAAAAAGAATCTGGAACAGAAAACTTATCTGTGTGAAGCAGCCGAAAAACTGGCAGAAGAACCAGATGTTGTATCAGCTTTCCATCAATTACAAAAATTACATCAGGAATTCCGCAGTATCGGTCCTGTTGCCAAAGAACTGCGTGAAAGTATCTGGGCACGGTTTAAAGCCGCTTCTTCAGCAGTAAACCGCCGCCATCAGCAACACTTTGAAGCTCTGAAGGAAAAAGAACAGAATAATCTGGACCAGAAGACTGTTATCTGCGAAATTGTAGAGTCAATGGAATATGATACATTCAAGACTTTCGCCGACTGGGAAGACAAAACTCAGGAAATTCTCGCTTTGCAAGCTAAATGGAAAACTATCGGATATGCTCCGCAAAAGATGAATGTGAAAATATTCGAACGTTTCCGTGCTGCCTGCGATGAGTTTTTCAAACGAAAAGCTGCTTTCTTCAAGTCTGTAAAAGAAAGCATGGTCGAAAATCTTGAAAAGAAAAAAGCTTTATGCGAAAAGGCAGAAGCTCTGAAAGACAGCACTGACTGGAAAGAAACTGCAGAAATTCTGACTAAATTGCAGAAAGAATGGAAAAACATCGGTCCTGTTGCCAAAAAGCATTCAGACGCTGTATGGAAACGCTTTATCGGAGCTTGCGATTATTTCTTTGCACAAAAGAATAAAGCTACTTCTTCACAACGCTCGGTAGAGTTTGAAAACATGGCAAAGAAAGAGGAAATCATCAAACAGCTGGCTGCACTTGACGCATCGGGAACAACAGATGAAACAACATCGGAACAAACACGTGCTTTAATGAAAGAATGGAACAGCATAGGTCATGTTCCGTTCAAAGAAAAAGACCGTTTATACAATGAGTTCCACGGCTTGATAGATAAACTGTTTGACAAACTGAATATTTCAGCTTCTGAAAAGAAATTAAGTAATTTCAAATCGGGTTTGAATAAAGGTGATAACTTATACCGTGACCGTGAAAAACTGGTACGTACATACGAAGGGTTGAAAAATGACATTCAGACTTATGAAAATAATCTAGGATTTTTATCGTCTGCTTCGAAAAAAGGTAATACCCTTGTAACTGAAATTACCCGTAAGATTGAACGCTTGAAAGGTGAAATGGAACTGGTTTTGAAAAAAATACAAGCTATCGATGAAAAGCTGAACGAAGAATAAACCAAACGAAATTCATATTTTAGAATAAGAGTACCGATTTATCCAAAAAGTCGGTACTTTTTATTTATTAGCCCTAAACTGAAGAATACAAATTTCCAGACTATTATCTACAAAAAATTCCTTCAGACAATCCAGTGAAGATATCTGAAGGAATAGATAACAGGAGTTTTTACTATCAGGAACGTTTACGTTGCGGACGTTCCTTTTTCATCTGTTCGAAAGCTTCTTTCTGTTCATCTGTCAGCAAAGAAGTGATTTTCTCATTTAGCTTTTCCATTTCACTTCTCCGCTCCTCACGTGAAAGTTCTTTCTTGAAAAATTCCGTATAAAGTTCAGTAATCTGCTTTTCCTGCTCATCAGTCAGGTTCAGCTTCTTGCCAAGCTTTTCTACTATCTGTTCTGGAGTACGAGTTCCTCCTCTGCGCTGAGCATCAACTGTATGTATGCCCAGTAAGGCTACTAAAGCCAGAAAAATAATTTTCTTCATGACAATTGTCTTTTAGTAATATTTATCGAATCGTATATACAAAACTTATCATAGCATAAGGTTTCAGTACATTGCTGTTGATATAATCGTAATAGTTGCTTCCGATACTATGAGTAAAAGCCTGATTCTGCTTCAGCACATCAAAAGCTTCCACCCTGATTTCGGCTGCATTGTTTTTCAGGAATTTTTTACCTAGTGACAGATTCCATAAGAAATAATCTTCTGCACCTGTATCCAGACCAGTATATCCGATATAGTCGAACGTACTGCGGAAAGTAAGTCCCCAGAAGAATGTCCATCCCAACTTTGCCGAAGCTGTATGAGTAACATAATCACTACCTGTAGCAGTATCCAAAGAACTGAACATCTTATTGATACCAGCTGAATAAGACGCAGTAAAATCAAGGTTATTACTTATATTGCTACCAATAATAATCTTCGGTATCAGATTCAGTTCACGCGTCTTACTTTCTATTCCGTCGAAAATAGTAGGTACATTGGCATAATTAGCCGAAAGACTGAGGTTGATATTACTCCGAATAAAATCAATAGGGAAACCATAAGTCAGCATCGACTGCAAACTATAGTAACCATCCATATTTACCGGACGAGTAAACTGTGCTCCCTTACTCAGTGTGACCGACGGAGTAAGCTCCATATCTTCTTTTGCAACGAAAGTACTGTCGGCTACATAATCTTGTTGTATGGTAGCCCCAACCATGGCAATAAACGTATGTCCAGACTTTGTCGTACGCAAATAACGCAGATTTGCCGTATGTGACAACTGCTGGTCGAGGTCCGGATTTCCCGCAGAAAGAAAAAGCGGATTGGAATTATCTATAACATTCTGCAAGCTCGTAACCGAAGGAGCAGATGATTTGCTGCGATAACGTAACTGTAGCGAATTGGTCCGATCTAAAGAATAACGCATGGTAAACGATGGCAATATAGAAAAATACCTGTGCGACAAATTGTCTGCCTGCGGATAGACCATATCACCTCTCAAATCTGCCCATTGTGCATCAACTCCCAGCATAGCATTGAATTTACCGGCACGATAACGAAGTCCTACACTTCCTGCCTGAGTTAGATAGCCCGACTGATACTCATTCGACAGGCTTTCATCCAACTGATCGTAAAGATCGCTCACCGCAGACTTCTTATACGTCTTACGGTCATTTTCTGAATCGGTATAACTCAACTTATATCCTAGCTGCAACTGCATATAGTCGGTTAACCTTTCCGTATAACTCAGATTAGAGCGCAAGGTATATTGACGGTTCAATGTCTGCTTCCACTGACTGTAGCTGTCTGTTTCCGACAAGCCGTCGGCACTATACAATGTATTAAGATAATCTGTATATGTATTTCCATCGGTATTGCTCATTTTCCCACTGAGCATCAACGACAGGGTACGTCCTTCCTTCAGGAAACGATGACGCAAGATAAGGTCAGCTCCAACATTGTAAGCATCATTTTCTCCCAACGTAGCAGTTTCAGTTTCATTATCAGACATGCCATTCAACAGATTCAGTCCCTGAAGCAATCCATGCCTGTCATTATTCTGAAAGCTCAGTGTTGGACGAAACTGTAACGAGGTTCTATTACTTATCTGATAATCCAGTTTCATATTAAAACGATGGTTCCAGTTCTTCATAGAGCTTTCCTGATACTCACTGTAAGTCATTCCAGGAAGAGATGAGTCGAAATATTCACGTTCGGTCTGCTGCTGTGTCAGATTGTCCGACTGATTAAAAAAGTAACTGCCTGTCACCTTCCATTTTTCTCCCCACTGATCCACATAGTTTATACCAAGTCCGTTCGACGAAGTAACACCTCCTGTACTGCCTACCATAAAATCAGAAGCATTTCCACCGAAAGCACCTCCACGTCCTCCGTTACGACCACCTCCACGCCGCTTGCCACTTGCTCCAGAAGACATAACTCCCGCTAAATCCTCCTGCGAGAAGTTCTGCTGGTTCACATTGTTCGACATACCCAACAATGAAATACGACGATCTTCATTGAAGAAATTTACATTACCGTTTACCTTATAACGATCCTCAGTACCGTATCCTGCCGACACTTCACCAAAAGTTCCCTGGCGGAATCCTCCCTTCGTCACAATATTGATAGTTTTTATTTCTTCGCCATCATCGAACCCGGTAAATTCTGCCTGCTCACTTTTTTTATCGAAGACCTCGATACCTGCAATAATATCAGAAGGTAAATTCTTAATGGCGAGATTCACATCTCCATCGAAAAATTCCTTCCCATCTACTAGCACCTTTTTCACTTCCTCTCCTTGAGCCTGAATACTTCCACCTTCTACAACAATCCCCGGCATCTTAGCCAATAAATCTTCGGCTGAACTTCCTTGCATTACTTTAAAGACCTCAGCATTATACAGCAAACTGTCGCCTTTCTGCTCGGCACGTGTAGCACGCGCATTAACAGATACCTCATCCAGCAGATTTACATCCTCGCGCATCGTTACATTAACCTTTTTTTCTCCAGAGGAAGGAATAATCACGGCTTCCTTATATGTTTTATATCCTACATATGAAATCTGTAGCGTATAAGTACCTGCCGGAAGTTTCTTAAATTGAAACATTCCTTTCAGATCGGTAGATGTATAATTGATTTTTCCATCCCCAGCTATCAGTTGAACCGTAGCCGAAATCAATCTCTCTCTACTCTTCTGATCTGTCACAACTCCCGAAAGTGTCTGTGCAAAAACAGAGAGTGAACATAATAAAGCAACTCCTAAAAAACAAATCTTACCCTCGTAAACATACTCACTTTATATAATTTTTTCCTATTCGATTTCTTTACTTCAACAAAAATAATCTACTTGCAAATACAAAATATGTTCTCTCAACAAAGTAGTGGTAAACAACATCAATGTAGTGGTGAACACCACTTTGCTTATTTCTTCAAACCGGCAGAAACTTTTATTTTTGCAAAAAAGAACAAGTTATGTGGCAAATTAAAAAGTTACCGTTTTACATCGATCTGATATTCTGTCTGGTGTTATTACCGGCTATGATGACCTTGCTGCCTATCGAATGATGGCTGATAAACAATTCACTATTCGTATACCTGTTGGTTTCATGGTTGTATATCGTATATATCCTGAACCGCCGCTTTATCATGCCTTTTATGTTTGCCGGGAAAAAACGTTTTTGGATGGCTGTTTCTCTTATTTTACTTACAGCTGTTGGTACTTACCTCATAACTCGCTATCAAATGGAAGTCCCGTTACACCACATGAAACGTACCCGACTTTTACAACATATCCCAAAAATCAAACTTCAGCAACAAGCTGTATGGTTTCTGTATGTAGTTGTGATTGCCTTTAGTGCAGCTGTAGGACTACTGACTCAACTTTATCACCAAATAATGGAACGACAAGCTGTAGAATTTGAGAAGAAAAAAGCCGAACTGGCACTTTACAAAGCACAGATTAATCCTCATTTTCTTTTCAATAATCTGAATACTCTATATGCTATGGTAGTAACAGGATCTCCTAAAACGGAAGATGCCTTTATTCAATTTATCAATCTGATGAAATATATGTATGCCAATAATACAAAAGATAAAATTCCTCTACACATTGAAGTAGAATACATTCGTCAGTATATAGAACTCCAAAAATATCGAATAGCAGAAAACTTTGATGTTCATTTTTCTTATGTACACGATGAAACGGAACAAATGAATATAGTCCCTATGATTCTGATTACCTTTGTCGAAAATGTATTTAAACACGGTGTATCTTCTCATAAAAAAGGAGAGGCGTATATTACCATTCGCGCAGAAAAAGGAGAATTATTATTGGCAACAAACAATCCTTTATTAAACCATCCGGACTCAAAAGCATCCAAAGGAATAGGAATAGAAAACTGCAAAAAGCGCCTCGATCTTCTTTATCCGAACAGGTATAGTTTGTTTACAGGAGAAAGAGAGGGGAAATATGCCGTCACACTGAGTATCAATTTAAGACAATGAACATAAAATGTATAGCAATCGATGATGAACCAATGGCGCTGGAAATCATATCCAGCTTCTGCCAGCGCCATGGAAATATAGAACTGACAGTCTTTACCAATCCGATTGCAGGCATTGAACAAGTCAAGAAAATAAAACCCAATATTCTTTTCCTTGACATAGAGATGGAAGACATCAATGGAAGAGATCTGGCTCGTGACCTCCCTCACGAAGTAATGTTGATTTTTACAACAGCCTATGCACAATACGCTCTCGATGGCTTTGAATTGAATGCTATAGATTTTCTTCACAAACCATTCTCGTATGCTCGTTTTGAAAAAGCAGTACAAAAAGCTATAGAGCTACAAACACTACAACAACTTTCCGCTCAACCAACATTTACAGACGAGTATATCACACTAAAAGTGGAATACAAAAATACAAATATCCAGCTGAAAGATATTCTATATATAGAATCGATGGATAACTATGTGCGTATTCATCTCACCAGTCAGCCGACTCTAACTTCACAAATGAGTTTGAAAACGCTACAGGAACTTTTGCCCGAAGAAAAATTTATACGAGTACACAAGTCCTTCGTTGTTCCAATCTATCGGATTGCCAGTTATACTTCTAAAGAGATTCTTTTATATAATGGAATCAAAATTCCTGTAGGCAGAAGTTATAGTAAATATCTGAAAGATAAAAATTCAAAAATGGCATAAGATACAAGATATCAATAAAATTAAGCAGAAGAAAAGAAGTGCAGAAAAGTCATTTCATCTGATTTTACAGTCAAATAGTAACAATTTGGAGAAAAGCAAATAAAGTCATTACGGTTTCTTGATTAAAATCCATATTTTTGCACCTCACAAAAACTACCAAATGCATGAATGACTACAAATTTCACAAAAAATTTCTTTGTTTAATTTTACTGATTGTGAAATTCGGCTTACCTTGCCATGCGCAATCATCCATCATTGCGGAAAAAGATTCTACTTATCTGCCAGCTGATTCGCTATTTGCCAGATATCTGCATAGTCAGAATGTAGCAATCATAAATAACAATGACCTGAAGCTGCTGCCCAGTGGCAGAGAAAAATTTAACGACCTTTTTGAAGAAATCAAAAAGGCAAAGCATCATATACATCTGGAATACTTCAATTTCAGAAATGACTCTATCGGAAATGCATTGTTTGACTTGCTTGCGGAGAAAGTAAAAGACGGAGTGAAGGTACGAGCTATGTTCGATGCCTTCGGAAATATGTCAAACAACCGTCCGCTTCGTAAAAGACTACTTAAAGATTTAAGTAAAAGAGGGATAGAGATTATTACATTCGACCCTATTACTTTCCCGTATGTCAATCATGCAGCCAGTCGTGACCACCAAAAAATTATAGTCATAGACGGTAAAGTAGGATATACAGGAGGTATGAACATTGCCGATTATTATATAAACGGACTTCCCAAAATCGGCGCATGGAGAGATATGCATATCCGTATCAAAGGACCTGCCGTTGAAAAATTGCAGGAAGTTCTCCTCACAATGTGGAATAAGGAAACCAAACAGCAAATCGGAGGAGACGAATATTTTCCATTCGGGGAAGATTCATTGAATGCAGCTCCTGTACATGCGGGACATCAGGTAGCAATCGTACAGCGGGCTCCCAAAATATCTCCTGAAGCAATGAGACATGCATATATTGCAGCCATCAATTCGGCCGAACGGAAAATACAGATTATCAATCCTTATTTCACCCCGACATCCAGCATTCGCCGTGCCATTGAAAAAGCTGTCGACCGTGGAGTCAGAATAGAAATCATGATTCCCGGAAAGTCGGATATCAGCTTCACACCCGATGCAGGATTTTATCTTGCTAACCAACTAAGAAAGAAGGGAGCGCATATTTATGTTTACAACGGAGGATTCCATCATTCTAAAGTCATGATGGTAGACGAACGATTCTGTACCGTAGGTAGTACAAACCTGAACAGCCGGAGTTTACGATATGATTACGAGATAAATGCATTCGTTTTCGATTTGCCTGTTACAGCACAACTGACTGATATATTCAGTGCCGACAAACAGAACAGTACGATCATGACTAAAGAGGTTTACAAAAAGCGAACTCCATGGAAACGATTTGTCGGATGGTTCGCTCATTTGTTTACTCCTGTACTCTGATTATCGGTCAGTAAATTAAAAAAATTAAGAAACATTCTCCCATTAAGTACAATATTTTTCTTATTTTTGCCAAATATGTAACACGCCTGACAAGGCGCAAAAAAAGCAAAATGAGAGTAATCGACTTAATAAAATCACCTGAAAAGACAGCCTTTTCATTCGAGATTCTTCCTCCGCTGAAAGGCACTGGGATAGAGAAATTATATGAAACAATCGATTCGTTGCGCGAATTCGATCCTAAATACATAAACATCACTACCCATCGAAGCGAATATATATATCGCGAACTGGGTAATGGTCTTTATGAGCGCAAACGAATCCGTCGTCGTCCCGGTACAGTAGCGGTAGCAGCTGCCATACAGAACAAATACAATATTACGGTAGTTCCACACATATTATGTAGCGGATTTACACGTGAAGATACAGAGTATGTATTATTAGATTTACAGTTTTTGGGAATCACTGATTTATTGATTCTGCGTGGTGATAAAGCCAAACATGAACAAGTATTCACTCCTGAGCCAGGAGGGTATGCACATGCCATAGAACTGGAACATCAAATCAATGATTTTAATCAAGGTGTATTCGTCGACGGATCACCAATCAAGGCTCCTGTACATCCATTCAGCTATGGAGTAGCCTGTTATCCGGAGAAACACGAGGAAGCTCCCAATATGGAACAAGATATCTACTGGCTGAAAAAGAAAGTAGAAGCTGGAGCCGAGTACGCTGTAACTCAATTATTCTATGACAACCGGAAATTTTTCGAATTTGTAGATCGTGTCCGTCAGGAAGGTATTGATATTCCTATTATTCCGGGAATTAAACCGTTCAGTAAGTTGTCACAGCTGTCCGTTGTTCCCAAAACATTTAAAGTTGATTTACCTCAGGAACTGGCATTGGAAGCTTTAAAATGTCAAACAGATGAAGAAGCTCGCCAGCTGGGAGTAGAATGGTGCATCAATCAATGTCGTGAGTTGATAGCTCATGGTGTACCTAGTATTCATTTTTACACCGTAGGAGCAACAGAAAGCGTACGCCGTGTAGCTAAAGAAATTTATTAACTGTGTTTTTCAAAGACGTCATAGGACAAACCGAGGCAAAACGCCATTTGTTGACACTCGTACACGAAGGACGAGTGCCCCATGCCATATTGTTTTGCGGAGCAGAAGGTACAGGGAAATTACCTCTGGCATTAGCGTTAACTCGCTATCTGTGTTGTGAAAATCCGGGTGAAGAAGATGCCTGCGGAAAATGTCCTTCATGCATAAAAATGAACAAACTGGTTCATCCTGACGTACATTTTGCTTTTCCGGTAATAAAGAAAAAAGCAGGACGCGACACCGTTTCTGACGATTTTATAGATGTCTGGCGACAACAGTTGATTGACTCTCCTTATTTTTCACTGGCAAACTGGCTGGCACGTATGGGAGCCGAAAATCAGCAAGCGCAGATCTTTGTCCGCGAAAGCGATGAAATACAACGCAAGCTTTCACTGAAAGCCGGAGAAGGCAGTTACAAAATCATGATTATATGGCTTCCGGAAAAGATGAATGCAGAGTGTGGAAACAAATTGCTCAAATTGTTGGAAGAACCACCAGCCTACACAATCTTTTTATTGGTTAGCGAGGCTCCCGAAAGCATTTTGCCAACACTTACGAGCCGTATGCAGCGCTTTAACCTGCCTCCACTTAACGAAGAAGATATTGCCGGACTATTACGTACACGTTATATGCTTCAGCCAGAAGATGCTTCCGACATTGCACATTTATCTGCCGGGAGTGTACTGCGGGCTATAGAAAACATACACTTAGGAGAAGAGAACCGACTTTTCTTTGAATTGTTCACTTCACTGATGAGATTAGCTTATGCACGTCGGCTCAAGGAAATGAAAGCCTGGAGTGAACAAGTTGCAGCTTTAGGCAGAGAAAGGCAGAAAAATCTGCTAGCCTATTGCCAACGTATGATACGAGAAAACTTTATATATAACTTCCACCACTCGGAAATGAACTATTTAGGACGTGAAGAAGCACAATTTGCCTCACGATTCGCTCCTTTTGTAAACGAAAGAAATGTGATAGGTATCATGGAAGAATTGGAGAAAGCCGGACGACACATCGAACAAAACGTAAATCCCAAATTTGTTTTTTTCGATTTCGCCCTGAAAATGATTGTACTATTAAAGAATTGAAACTATGAGCAAATTTATATTGAAAAACGGAAGCGGTTCTTTATGCTGCAAGGGCTGCGGACGACAAGATAACAAGCTGAACACTTACGACTGGATGGCAGATATCCCTGGCAACAGTGAAGAGCAGGATATGGTAGAGGTTCAATTCAAAAATACCCGCAAAGGATATTTCAAGAACAGTAACCATCTGAAACTGGAAAAGGGAGATATCGTAGCAGTAGAAGCTAGCCCCGGACACGATATCGGTACAGTTACACTGACTGGCCGACTCGTACCTTTACAAATGCGTAAAGCAAACATCAAGCCTGATGCTGAGATACGCCGAGTATACCGTAAGGCTAAGCCTGTCGACATGGAAAAATATGAAGAAGCTAAAAGTCGTGAACATGCAACAATGATTCGTTCACGCCAGATTGCTGCGGACTTAGGGCTTCAAATGAAAATCGGTGACGTAGAGTATCAAGGTGACGGAAATAAAGCTATTTTCTACTACATTGCTGATGAGCGTGTCGACTTCCGCCAGCTAATTAAAGTCTTGGCAGAAGCTTTTCGTGTACGTATCGAGATGAAACAGATTGGTGCACGTCAGGAAGCCGGACGCATCGGGGGTATTGGCCCATGCGGACGTGAATTATGCTGTGCTACATGGATGACAAACTTTATCTCTGTATCTACAGGAGCAGCACGTTATCAGGATATATCACTTAATCCTCAAAAACTGGCAGGACAGTGCGCAAAACTGAAATGTTGCCTCAACTACGAAGTAGATGCCTATGTAGAATGCCAGAAACGACTTCCGAGTAAAGAAATCACACTCGAAACACTGGATGCTACATATTATTACTTCAAAGCAGATATTTTAAAAGGAGAAATCATTTATTCTACCGATAAGAGTTTCCTTGCCAATGAAGTAACGCTTACAGCACGCCGTGCTTTTGAGGTTATCAATATGAACCGTAGAGGTGAGAAACCTGAAAAGCTTAATGACAACGGAATGCATGAACCTGCACGTCCGAAAGACTTGCTGGAACAAGAAAGCGTAACCCGCTTCGATAAAAGCCGGAACAGCAAGAACCGTAAAAAGAAGAAAAACGGCGAAAACCGTCAACAACCGGTTCAGGAAAATAATTCTCAGAAGGCTTTACCCAACAATGCTGCCGGTCAGGAAAAAGGAGAAAATACAGCTAAAATAGCAGTTAATGCTACAACAGCTAATAATGTTCCATCCAATTCAGGCAAAGATAACAGACGAAAAGAAGAACGTCAAGGAGAAAAACGCAGAGAAAAAGGAAATCGTCCGCCTAAACAACAAGGAGCAGCTCCAAATCCTTCCGATAAACAAGCTAACCAACCAGAAGCTCGTGCTCAGCAATCGCAGCCGGAAGGAAACAAGCAAGCCAACAATCGCCCACGCCGACAGGGACGAAAGAATAACAATGAGATAGTATGACCACACGAAAAACTTCATCATATATTCGCATCGCAGGGGGAATAATCTGTTTACTATTCTCCCTTGCGGCATGCGATAACCAAACCATTTACCATACTTATCAAAACCTGAGTATTGAGGGCTGGAAAAAGACAGATACCCTGAAATACCAGTTACCTGCTCAATTGGCAGGAAAACAATACGACTTAGAAGTAGGACTACGACATACAGAAAACTATCCTTATCAAGATATATGGATGGAAATATTATATCCGCTTAGTCCAGACAGACATCCCGATACCCTCCATATCACACTGGCAGACAAACAAGGCAACTGGAAAGGAAATGGAACTTCCAGTAATTTATACCAGTATACCTCCCCTCACTACCCTGTCACTTTTTCTCCATCCGATAGTATGGTTCAGATAATACACATCATGCGAGATGAGCCTTTAAAAGGTATCAGTGATGTAGGCATACGCTTATTACCGTTCACGAGCAGCATCAATACGCAGAAAGACAAATAATAAAATTGTAAAGCCCCAAAGCGAAGATCCTCCGTAACTAAAGAAAGGAAGTGGTATACCGATGACTGGAGTTAACCCTAACACCATGCCTACATTAACAAACAGGTGAAAAAAGAAAATACTTAACACACTATATCCATATACTCTTCCAAAACGGGTACTCTGACGTTCAGCCAAATAAATCAAACGCCATATTAATGAAGCAAACAGAAAAATAACGAAAGTAGAACCTACAAATCCTTTTTCTTCTCCTACCGTACAAAAAATAAAATCAGTATCCTGTTCAGGGACATACTTCAGTTTTGTCTGAGTACCGTTCAGAAAGCCTTTACCAAGAAAACCTCCAGATCCAATGGCGATTTTACTTTGATTTACATTATATCCAGCTCCCGTCGGATCGTCTTCCATACCCAATAATACCTTTATACGAATCTGCTGGTGAGGTTCCAGTACTTCATTGAACACATAATCGGCAGAAAAAAGGAAACCTACCGAACCAATGGTAAAAACCAATATATACAGATAATTACGAATACGTTCATGCAGGAATAAATAGACCAGATAAATACATAAGGCTGCACAAACACCTCCCTGCAAATAAACGACATCAAACGGAATGACATAAAGCGAAAAAAGCAATCCCAATAACATCGATCCCAATCCAAATGAAAGTATATAGACTACAGTTCGATCGCTATTCTTACAATATGCTTTGACCAATAAGGCAGAAAACAATATAATTAACCCCAATACGGCAAATTCTCCCAATGAAGTGAGTCCATCTGCCATCAGTTCATTGCTGAAACGAATACCGACAATAAAATAAATAATGGCACATACACCAGCAAACAAGATGGAACCGGTCATACCTTCTCTATAGAGAACAAGAAAAAATGATAAGTAAACCAATGCCGAACCCGTTTCTTTCTGACAGACTATCAGCACCATAGGGATAAGAATTATAGCAAGACATACCAGCATGTTTCTACCCCGCTCGATAGAAAAGGTATACTCGCCCATATATTTTGCCAAAGCTAAAGCTGTTGCAAACTTCGCAAACTCTGCGGGCTGTAAACTCACAGGTCCCAATACAATCCACGAACGTGATCCTTTTATCTCATGTGGATTAAATATTGTTCCAAAAAGCAACAACAACAAAATACCGTATATCAGATAAGCATAAGTATCATACAAACGTTCTTCAAGCATCAACAAAACAAAACCTAAAGTCAAGGAACATCCAATCCACATCAACTGCTTTCCGGCACGTGTAGTAAAGTTCAGAAAATCAGGATCACCATAATCATAACTGGCTCCGCACACACTGAACCATCCACATACGATCAGCACCATGTAAAGAGCTATCGTCCACCAGTCAACTGTTTTCCATAAACTATCTTTCCTGTAAGCCATAATCAATTCTTCGGTTTTGAATATCGGTTGCCAACGCCTCGTCTTCCGCAGTCAGCTTACCAGTCAAATACTTTTCTATCATCAATTTTCCGATAGGAACCCCATATGTGGCTCCCCATCCTCCATTCTCTACATAAACAGCAATTGCTATCTTCGGATTATTCATCGGAGCAAATCCCATAAATGCAGAATGGTCCTTTCCATGATTTTGCGCTGTACCCGTTTTTCCGCAGATTTCCAGTTCTGGAATATTTGCCGTACGGCATGTACCTCCAAGCACAGCCGAACGCATGCCTTGTACAACTTCTTCATAATGCCCTTTATCTACTTTCGTATACCGGCGAGTTGTATAAATCGAATCAATAGACTCTCCTTCTATTTCCTTTACGACATGAGGAGTTACAAAATATCCCCGATTGGCTATAGTAGCACCCAAGTTGGCAATCTGTAATGGAGTAGCAGTAACTTCTCCCTGTCCGATTGAAATACTAATAATAGTCAAACCATTCCATGAACGGCGGTATGCCTTATCATAATACTGTGCATTAGGAATCATTCCACGTTTTTCTCCCGGCAAGTCAATTCCCAACTGATAGCCAAATCCCATTGAAACCATGTAATCACGCCAGGTATTCATGGCCTTCTGCACAGAACCATATTTCTGTCGTGCACCAATCATATAATACAATCCCCAGCAAAAATAACCATTACAAGAAGTTGCAATGGCAGGAATCAAAGACAGAGGCGAGGGATGAGCATGACATCCCACATGAAGTCCACGGTAAGAGAATCCTCCAGAGCATGGATACATGGTTCCTGTATTAATAATTCCTTCCTGAAGAAAAGTCAAGGCCTGAGTAGTTTTAAAAGTAGATCCCGGAGGGTAAGCTCCCATTATAGCACGGTTCAGCAAGGGTTTCCAAGGGTCCTTTGACATAGCTAAATGATTCTTTCCTCTGTCACGTCCAATCATCAGACTGGGATCATAAGTTGGCGATGAAACAAGGCAAAGTACCTCACCCGTAGAAGGCTCAATAGCAACAATACTTCCAATTTTCCCTTCCAGCAGCCTTTCACCCAACATCTGAAGCTCAATATCCAGACTTAATGTCAAGTTCTTGCCCGGAACAGGAGCTTTATCAAATTTACCTTCCATATAATTGCCCTGAATACGGCCATGCGCATCACGAAGCAGTACTTCAACTCCCTTTTCTCCTCGAAGTTGTTTCTCATAAGAGCGTTCCACTCCCAGCTTTCCAATAAAATCACCGGGCAGATAATATTCATCGTCCTCCATTTCCTGTTTGGAAACTTCCCCTATATCTCCTAATATATGTGCCCCCGAATTGTAATTATACTGACGAATAGTACGTCTTTGAATATAAAAACCGGGAAATTTAAAAAGCTTCTCTTGAAAAACCCCACAGTCTTCAGCTGAAAGTTGGGTAAGAAAGACTTGATTGGTATAAGGCGAATAACCAGGATTTAAACGACGATCTTTCAGATCGCGAAACTTACGCCGTAAAAATTCAGGGGTAATCCTCAGCGTACGACACAAGTCCAGCGTATCCAGTGAAGTAATTTCCTTCATTACCACCGTAATATCATAAGCAGGCTGATTATAAACCAACAGCTTACCCGTACGGTCGTATATTACTCCACGACTCGGATATTGGATTTTTTTCAGAAAGGCATTACTGTCTGCATTCTTTCTATAATCGTCACTCAATATTTGTAAGGCAAACAAGCGAATGATAAAAAGAACAACTACCGTCAGCACGACGCCACCTATTACATATCTTCTTTTTGCCAGCTTATAATTTCTATCCACTACTTCTTCCTCCTTATAGTGTCTATACAAATAATACCGACAATCGTCATCAATGTATCTGTCAGAATTTTCCACATCAGCTCACTCATGCGGAAAAAGGTAAAAGCATCGATAACCTGCAAAGTCACAATAAATACCACCGTTTCACTCAGAACATACCTGAAAAACGGATAGAATCCCATTGAGCGAATACCGGGAACATAATCGTCAGTCACATCACGAAGCATCTGCATACGCAGTAACGGACGACGGGTAAAAGCCATCATTGTAGCCGCTGCCGCATTCATGCCAGGAGTATTACTAAATATATCAATGCAAAGTCCAATAAAGAATGCCTGCAACAACAACGATTTACGCGGAGTTTCAGCATTCAATATCAATATATAATAGATATAAAGCATAGGAGTTGCATAGCCTAAGATATGCACATGGTTCAGTACCAGTACCTGAAGCAGTACCAGAAACACAAACCAGCCCAGTCTATGTAAGAACAATACCATATCCTTTATTTTATATTATCTTCGAGTACAGCCTGTTCTGACTGTCCACGAGCACTAATCACATTTACATCGTTCAGACGAGCAAAATCGGTAAACAGTTTTACTTTCAACACATACGACAACCCGTCATGACTATCCATTATATCATCTACCATTCCCACAGGAATACCTTCCGGAAATACAGCACTATGCCCGCTAGTCACGACTGTATCGCCTAACGAGAACTCAGAATGTCGCGGAATATCCCTAAGCCAGGCATAAAGTGAAGAACCTCCACTCCATTTTAAAGAACCGAAATAATCTGTCCGACGTATTTTACAACTGATACTGCTTTTCGAATTCAAGACTGGTAAAACAATGGCATAATGAGCCGAAGTCTGATATACAATGCCAACAATTCCATTTCCGCTCACTACCCCCATTTCAGCACAAATACTATCAGCAGAACCCTTATTGATTGTTATGTAATTATCAACGTGTGTCAAACTGTTATTCACCACCTGAGCCGGATAGATAGAATAATCAGCCAGCACATCTTTATAATTCTTTTCTACTTCGGTAGTATCGCGTGTATAAGCTTTAAGTGCTTTACTCAAAGACTCAACTTGCAATTCCAGTTCTACATTACGGCGTACCAAATCACGGTTTACCGTATGCAACCCGAAATAAGAAGTAATTTCGCTGGCTACTTCATAAATGTTTCCGGCAATACGATTGGCTGAAGTAAAAAAGACACTCCCCTGATAGCTGTTGAAACGAAACAGCAAAATGAAGCTCACTACCTCTAAGAAGACAAAGAGCAGCCAATAATCATATTTCAATAAAAAGTTTAGCAGATTTCGCATACCTACAACCTATCAGAGAAGAGAAATATCAAGATTAACGCGGAGCCATAATCTTTCAAGGCCCCGCAACTTCCATAAATAATGCTTCAATGGAAGTTTTATCTCATCAAGAATGAAAAACGATCGACGTTCTTCAGTGCAATACCTGTACCTTTAGCTACACTCAGCAAGGGGTCTTCGGCTATATGGAACGGAATATTGATCTTGTCAGTCAAACGTTTATCGAGTCCACGCAACAATGCGCCACCACCAGCCAGATAAATACCGTTGCTCACGATATCAGCATACAATTCTGGAGGAGTATTTTCCAATGCGCTCAGAATTGCAGTCTCTATCTTAGCAATGCTCTTTTCCAGACAATGAGCAATTTCCTGGTAACAAACCGGAACTTCCATCGGCAATGCAGTAATTCGGTTAGGTCCACGCACGATATAGTCTTCCGGAGCATCCTCTCCCAAATCTGTCAAGGCAGCTCCCACATGAATCTTGATACGTTCTGCCATACGTTCACTCACCTTCACATTATGCTGACGGCTCATATATTCCTGAATATCGGCTGTCAAATCATCTCCGGCGATACGGATAGAATTGTTCGACACAATACCTCCCAATGAAATAACCGCAATTTCGGTAGAACCACCACCTATATCTACAATCATATTACCTTCCGGAGCTTCTACATCCAGTCCGATACCGATAGCAGCTGCCATTGGCTCAAAAATCAGATATACATCACGTCCGCCCGCATGTTCAGCACTATCGCGTACTGCTCTCAGCTCTACTTCAGTAGAACCAGAAGGAACACCAATCACCATACGAAGTGAAGGAGTAAACAAACGGCGCCCCGTATTCACTTTCTTTATCAAACCACGCATCATCTGCTCGCACGCATTAAAGTCGGCAATCACACCATCACGAAGCGGGCGCACAGTACGGATGTTTGGGTTTTCCTTTTCATACATCAGTTTTGCACGTTCACCGACAGCAATCATTTTGTCAGTGCGACGGTCGAGTGCTACCACCGATGGCTCATCCACTACAATCTTGTCATTGCTCAATATAATGGTATTGGCAGTTCCAAGATCCATTGCTATTTCTTGTGTAAAAGAAAATAATCCCATAATCTTTCTTCTCTGTAATAAAAGGATCTTATTAAATTCAATACTTCGGTAAATTTTTACCGAAAAATTAAAAGTTAAACAATAAAACCGGCAAAAGTCGGTTCGGAAACACTAAAGAGGTCATTGAAATGTTGTCAAAAACGAATGGTTAAGCATGAAGAAATGTGCTGAAAAAAAGAGAGCTAACCTGCTGATAATAAAGGTAAAAAAGTATTGCATAATTCGCTGGTTTTTAGTAAATTAGAAGTCTCTGAACTCTTCTGATTATGACTAAAGAAACACTCCTT